>JACCDP010827958.1_pt1 | contig 63489 bp, 58 predicted proteins | sample 7445841 | NCBI WGS metagenome assembly JACCDP01 (sample SAMN15323441, study PRJNA562643) | freshwater metagenome | isolation source: river surface water | place: USA:Blue River Watershed | collected 2017-08-17 | reverse complement strand
GTACACCTCTTTGCCGGAGCGTTTGTCGACAATTTCAAACCCGTGCCTGGGCATGGCGGGAATCTGGTGTTGTGCATCCCCGCTTGTGGCGTCGGACCGGGGGAGTTCGGACGCTTGCAGGTGCACGACCACAAAGGATTCGGAATCGTAGAGTGTGTTCATAGTGGGGCACATGGGGCGGTGGCTCGACTCTTCAAGCCCGGGTTTTGTCGCATCAACCCGTGGGTTCCAGGCGGCGCAACACCTGGTCGGCCACATCGCCATTGGGATGGGTCACGCGCAGACGAACGGGCAGATACCCCAGGGACGGGGCAAACCACAGGTCCACCTGCTGGTCGTAGGGCTGTCGGGGTAGCCTGGTCAGCCGCACCGCCGGGGTCGGGCCCAAGGGCAGTTGCAGGGTCTCAGCCGGATCCACCCGAAAAGTCCATGGCTCGGCTTCACGCGCCGACACGATCTGCAGGGTGATATGCGTGCCCGTGGGGTAGCGTTGCGGGGCACCCGCCAACAGGGACGCCAATTGCAAGAAGAGGCTCAGTCGGTCCTGAGCCCCGGGCTCCAGCGGCGCGGAGGGCGTGTTAGCACTGAAACTGATGAGCCCTTTGTCGCGCTCAAAATGTGCTGCCTGTTCGCTGCGCACCTTGTCGCCAAACCGGGTGGGGAGCAGGCCCCCCCCGCCGATTTGCCCCTGGCTGGTCTGTACCCGGGAGCCCAGCAACGGCATCCCGATTTCAAAGCGGGACTGGTATTGGCGACCGTCCTGTTGCCAGGACAGCTCTCCGCGGACGGTGTAACCAAAGCCTTTGATCTTGCCCAGGACGTCAAATTGCAAACGCGCAGAGCTGGGCGGCTTCACCGGCGCCTGGATAAGGCTTTCGTTTGTATTGGAGCGTAGTAAAGACTCGCTTTCGGCCGTGGCTTGCGCCAGAATCCAGGTCGCTGATTCCGCGTCAACTGCCCCCGCACCGACCCGTTCAGGTGCAAGCACCGTCACGTCCGACATCGGGGCCTTGTCGGGTGCAGGCACCGCCGCCTTGGGGACTGTCGGCGTGACAGGGGCCCACTGAGCCACGCGCACACGCAACGGACCAGACGGTGATGGGGCGTGATCTTGAGCGCGCGACGCAAGAGGGGGGAGCTGGCTCGAGTCGTCGCTCGATGTCCGGGGAGGAGATGTGGGACCCAGGGCTGCAAGACCGCCCGGACTGCTGACGGCGGGCAGCGGCGAGCCGAGCCACGCCAGGTGCAGACCTATCACGCACACGCTGGTCAGCACCAGATGACGGCGTGGTGGTGAAGCGCGTGTCAGTTGTGGCATGGACATGGGGTGATGAATGCTCAACGGGCCGAGAGGCCAATGGTTGACGCAAGTGTCCCACGAAGCCGCTTTGTAGAATGACCAGTATCTTCCCGCCCCGTGCTGGCCGACACTGATGTGGCATCGCAAGCAGGGGGCGAACCCAATCGAAAGACTGTGCGATGAAACTTGCCACCTACAAGGATGGTTCCCGTGACGGCCAGCTGGTTGTTGTCTCCCGCGATCTCACCACGGCACATTACGCCAGTGGCATTGCCCATCGCCTGCAACAGGTGCTGGATGACTGGAATTTTCTTTCGCCCCAGTTGCAGGATCTCTACGAAACTCTCAACCACGGCAAGGCGCGGCATGCGTTCCCGTTCGAGCCTCAGCGCTGCATGGCACCCCTGCCGCGTGCGTACCAGTGGGTGGACGGCTCGGCGTACATCAACCACGTGGAATTGGTGCGCGCGGCCAGTGCCACACAGGTGCCCGACAGCTACTACATCGAACCCCTGATGTACCAGGGTGGTAGCGACGATTTCATCGGACCTACCGACCCCATTGTGTGTCGCAGCGAGGACTGGGGCATCGACTTCGAGGCCGAGATGGCTGTGATCACGGGCGATGTACCCATGGCAGCCACACCCGAGCAGGCGTTGGACGGTATCCGACTGGTGATGCTCGCCAATGATGTGTCCCTGCGCAACCTGGTCTCCGATGAGTTGGCCAAGTACTTTGGCTTTTTGCAGAGCAAACCGGCCACGGCGTTCAGTCCGGTGGCGGTCACCCTGGACGAATTGGGCTCGGCCTGGGACCACGGCCGCGTACACCTTACCCTGCAAACCACCTGGAACGGACGCAAGGTGGGCCTGTGCGACGCGGGTACAGACATGACCTTTCACTTTGGCCAATTGATTTCTCATCTGTGCAAGACACGTCATGTGCGCGCAGGCAGCATCATCGGAAGCGGCACGGTCAGCAACCGAGGTGTCGAGATCCAGGGCCGCAAAGAATGGCCCAAGGGCTACAGCTGTATTGCTGAAAAACGCACCATCGAAACGCTGCTCGATGGCGCGCCCTCCACCGGCTACATGCGTTATGGAGACACCGTGCGCATTGAGATGAAGGGGCTGGATGGTCAGAGTGTTTTCGGTGCCATCGAGCAGGCAGTGACGCCACTCGCCTGAGACCGTCACCCGGGCTCAGTGCGGGTGAAGTTGCTCCAGGTGTGTTTGACACGACACACAGCGATCCGCTTCAGGGCTGGCTTGCAGCCGAGCCAGGTCCATCGACTCCCCACAGCCCATGCATTGCCCGTAGGTGCCTTCGCGAATTCGCACAAGAGCGGCTTGTACGGCATTGAGCTCAGCACTTTCGCGCTCGTCCATGGCAAACGCCAGGTCACGTTCGGTGATGTTCTGGGCATGATCGTCCTCGCTGTGCTCCAATTGTTCGGCCGCAGCTTCCACGCGGCCGAGCGCGCCACCGCGTTGTTGCGCGATGCGCTCCATCAAGTCATGGCGCGTGTCGAGCAGGCGTTGGCGCAGGGCGTTGAGATCGGCGGGTTTCATGGGGACTCCAGGGTTCACTGACGTCCATCATCTCGGGTCTGCGCCCGGTCGTCTTTGACAACCATCAAGTCGGGGTCACCCTGGTCGCTAATCCAACGCTGCCAGCGCCATGCGTGCGGGCGGCGGACCCTGGCAGGGAGATCAAGAGCGTGCTCAGTGTTTGTGCGTGGACATCGTGTTCATGGCACGCACGGGCACTTGCAACACCTGCTGCGACTTCTGCCCCTTGGCGTCCTCAAAGGTCAGGGTCAACGGTATGTTCGATTTGTCGGCCAGAGGATTTTTCAAGTCCATGAGCATGACGTGGTAGCCGCCGGGTTTGAGTTCGACCGTCTTGCCAGCGGGCAAATCCAGCGCGGCAACAGCCGACATGCGCATCACGTCCTTGTCCATCTTCATTTCATGAATTTCGGTGATGCCCGCCACGGGGGTGCTGGCAGCGACGAGTTTGCTGGGTTGCTTGGCGGTGATTTTCATGAAGGCACCAGTAGCTTTCTGGCCGGGCACTGTGGCACGGGCCCAGGACTCAGCAACCGTCACCTCTTGCGCCAGCGCGGAGGTGGCGAGGACGAGGGAGGCCAGGGTGACAGACAAAGGATGCAAGTTCATATGAATTCTCCTGAAGCGTGAGAGAGAAGAGGGGTGGTCGGTTACAGGTGTTGGCGAACGAATGACGGCGATATTCCATCTCAGTGGCCGTGATGCTGAGCATCATGGCCAGGGGGCGTCATGCTGGGTAGGGTGGGGTCAGTATGAGGAAGTCAACCCTGTGGTGTCGACTTCTCAGGCAGTCTTGCCATGACCGCCGGCGGACTTACAGGAACGAGGAGGGTGGCCCGCGCGAGGGCAGGGGCGGTGCAGTGACCGTTGCCAGGTGTGCCGCTGCGACAGGGTGCAGGGCGTGCGCCAGCGTGGAGGGGGCCAGGAGTTGGCCAGAGCGTTGGGCCGAGGGTGGCGCCGACACCGAGGCGCACAAGGGGCAGTCCATCGGCTTGGCCAGCAAAATGTCGCCATCACCTTCGCGGGTGTCCACCATTTTCATGCCGCCATCACTGGAGCAGACCATTTGCAGGGTGCCCGGATGGATGAGGGAGGCGGCCATGGACGACCCCACAAACAGCGCAAACCACAGCAGCACCAGGCTGGCGATGAAGTTGGAGTTGCGCAGGGCTTGCATGGGGACGGATTATGACACTGGCCACCCACCGGGCGCTGCACGCTGGGCGCCGCATCGCTCGGTTCCTGGGGCTGTCGGCCAGGACCCCATGTCACAATACAGCCCTTACCACTTGGAACGGGTCCGTCCGGCCCTCAAGACCATGCACACCGAGTTGTCGCTTGCCGGGTCTCGTGAATTCACGCTGACCGATTTCGATTTCGAACTCCCCCCTGAATTGATTGCGCAGCATCCGACCAGCGAGCGCAGCGCATCGCGTTTGCTCGATGGCCGAGGAGATACGCCCGTGGACCGTGTGTTTCGCGAGTTGCCCGATCTCTTGCAACCTGGCGATCTGATGGTCTTCAACGACACCGAGGTGATGAAGGCGCGCCTGTTTGGCGAGAAATCCACGGGCGGTAAGGTCGAGTTGCTGGTTGAACGGGTGTTGCCGCCTGACCCGCTGGGTCAGGAACCCCCGCATCAGGTGGTGGCCCACATGAAGGTCAGCAAGAAGCCCTTGCCGGGTGCTCAGTTACGCATGGACGGGGGCTATACCGCCACCTTGCTGGGACGCTGGCCTGATGAGCACGGTGCCTTGTTTCGCTTTGCGCTGAGCGATGAGCCCCATGCCCTGATGCAAGCGTACGGCCATGTCCCGTTGCCCCCCTATATCGAGCACACCGACACCGAGCAGGATGTCCAGCGCTACCAGACCGTGTTTGCGCGCGAACCGGGCGCGGCCGCAGCGCCCACGGCGGCCTTGCATTTTGATGAGTCGGTGCTGACGGCCATGCAGGCCCGCGGTGTTGTACGCGCAAACGTGACTCTGCATGTGGGTGCCGGCACGTTTCAGCCCGTCAAGGTCGAGGATCTGCGCCAGCACCGTATGCACAGCGAGTGGTACCGTGTGCCTCCCGAAACCGTACAGGCCATTGAAGCGTGCCGACAGCGGGGGGGACGCGTGCTGGCCGTGGGAACCACCACGGTGCGCACGCTCGAATCCTGGGCGGCCAGTGGCAAGACCTCTGGCGACACGCAAATCTTCATCACCCCGAGTTTTCAGTTTCAGGTGGTTGATGTGCTGCTCACCAACTTTCACCTGCCCAAGTCCACCTTGCTGATGCTGGTGAGCGCCTTCGCTGGCTACGAGACCATGCGTGCGTTGTACCGGCATGCCATCGAGCGGCGCTACCGTTTTTTCAGCTATGGCGACGCCATGCTGCTCCAGAGGAAGATCCATGCTTGAGTTTGAACTGCTTCGCACCGAAGGGCTGGCCCGCCGGGGCTGCCTGACTTTGCACCACGGCGTGGTGCAAACGCCCATCTTCATGCCGGTGGGCACCTATGGCACCGTCAAGGGCGTGATGCCACGCAGCCTGGAGGAGATGGGCGCGCAGATCATCTTGGGTAACACTTTCCATTTGTGGATGCGCCCGGGCCTGGACATCATGCAGAGTTTTGGTGGCTTGCATGGGTTTGAGCGCTGGGACAAGCCCATTCTCACCGACAGCGGGGGCTTCCAGGTCTGGTCGCTGGGCGACATGCGCAAGATCAGTGAGGAAGGTGTGCGCTTTGCGTCGCCGGTGAATGGCGACAAGTTGTTTCTCACGCCCGAGATCAGCATGCAGATTCAAACCATCCTCAACAGCGATATCGTGATGCAGTTCGACGAGTGCACGCCCTACGAGGTGGGCGGCACCTTCACCACCGAAGCGCAGGCGCGCAGTTCAATGGAGTTGAGTTTGCGCTGGGCCCGACGCTGCCTGCAGGAGTTCCGACGTCTGCAGAACCCCAACGCACTCTTTGGCATCGTGCAAGGTGGCATGTTCGAGTCCTTGCGCGAGGCCTCGCTGCAGTCCCTGGTTGAACTGGACTTTCCAGGCTATGCCGTGGGTGGTGTGAGCGTGGGCGAACCCAAGGAGGACATGTTGCGCATCATGGCGCACACGCCGCATCGACTGCCAGCGCACAAGCCACGCTATCTGATGGGGGTGGGCACACCGGAAGACCTGGTGCAAGGCGTCGCCAGCGGGGTGGACATGTTCGACTGCGTCATGCCCACCCGCAATGCGCGCAACGGTCATCTGTTCACGCGATTTGGCGACCTGAAAATCCGCAACGCTCGGCACAAAACAGACCATGCGCCGTTGGACGAGACCTGCGCCTGTTACACCTGCCGCGGGCATGTGCGGTCCGACGGCACGGTGAGTGGTGGGTTCAGTCGTGCCTACCTGCACCACCTCGATCGCTGCGGTGAAATGCTGGGCCCCATGCTGGCCACGGTGCACAACCTGCACTACTACCTGAATCTCATGCAGGAAATTCGAGATGCCCTGGATGCTGGAAACTTTGCTGCGTTTGCGCAGCGTTTCCGTGCCGACCGCGCCCGCGGCGTGTGATCAGTGACTCATCGCCAGTCACCTGTTGCCGCGGCCTGCCTGTCTGAGCGTTTCAGCGGTTGAGTGCCTGTGTGCGCAGGGGGCCGAATGCAGGGTAGACGAGGGATCAACCTTTCTTCGCACCTTCAGGCAAGGTGATCCCCGGGAAGATCTTGATCACCGCACTGTCGTCCTCGCGGGCATGCCCCGCGGTCGAAGCCTGCATGAACATCTGGTGTGCGGTGCTAGACAGCGGCAGGGGGAACTTGCTGGCGCGCGCCGTATCGAGCACCAGCCCGAGGTCTTTCACGAAGATGTCCACGGCAGACAGCGGGGTGTAGTCGCCAGCCAGCACATGGGCCATGCGGTTTTCAAACATCCAGCTGTTGCCGGCACTGTGGGTGATGACCTCGTACAAGTCGTTCGGGTTCACGCCCTCGCGCAGGCCCAGCGCCATGGCCTCGGCGGCCGCAGCAATGTGTACGCCGGCCAGCAACTGGTTGATGATCTTGACCTTGCTGCCGGCACCAGCGCGGTCGCCCAGTCGATACACCTTGGCAGCCATGGCGTGAAGCAAGTGATCCGTGCGGGCATAAGCATCCGGCTTGGCGGCCGTCATCATCGTCATCTCGCCGCTGGCCGCGCGCGCGGCGCCCCCCGAAATGGGCGCGTCGACGTAATGCAGCCCCATCGCGTTGAGCTCGGTCTCAAGCCGAATCGAGAACTGGGGGTCCACAGTCGAGCACATCACAAAGGTGCTGCCGGGTTTCATGTGCGCGGCGCAACCCGTGCCGTCACGACCCGTGCCAAACAGCACCTCCTCGGTTTGCGCCGCATTCACCACCACCGAAACGATCACATCACTGGCCGCCGCCAGTTCGGCCAGCGTGGCGCATGCATGACCCCCTTGCTCGGCAAATGCGGCCGCAACGCCTGGACGGATGTCAAAGACATGCACATCGTGTCCTGCCCGACGCAACGAGCCTGCCATGCCCGAACCCATGGCACCCAGACCAATCAAGCCCACTGCAGATGTCATCATTCTGTTTCCGGTTCTGTGGTGAAGACGGTCAGCACGCCGGTGTACCCGTACACATGCTGGTGGGCGATTTCACCGCCCGCAAAAAAACCAACCAACGGCACATCGCCCAAGGCGCGTCGTACCAATTGCAATTCTGCACTGGGCGCGCCAAAGTGTGGCCCCCCCCGACCTGCGCAGCTCACATAAATGGCGCCGGCAATCCGCCGGGCGGGGTGGGGTTCGGACAGCGCACTGTCTGAGAGTTCCAGGGCCAGCGACTCGGGCAGCATGTCCGGCTCCAGCGATTCTCGAATCTCCGCGCCAATGCGCAACAGATCGGCGCGCGCTGCCGCGGCATGGCGCTGACACCAGGTCAGCCGCATGCCAGGCTCCACCGCCTGGGCAATGGCCACGGCTTCACGCTCAGGGTCCAGGCCAATCAGATGGCGCACCATGACCTCGTCGCCGAACTCGCCGGTGCGGCGCAGCGTAGGTTGTGCGCCCTGGCTCAACCCGACCAGGGTGGATCGGATTTTTGCCATCGCCGTACGTGGCTCGGACAAGCTGACCTGCAAGTCTTCCAGTAACACTTCGAGGGCCGGACGGTCATCCAGCGTCAACAGCACATGTTGCTCACAGGCCGTGATGGTGCGCTCCGGGGCAATGGGCAGACAACCTTGTGTGACACGCGAGATCAAGGGCACTTCAGCGCTGAACGCCACACCACTCAGGCCGCCTTCAAACACGCCTCGATTCGGGTGCGGAATGGCCACGGATCCTGCGGAGCCGAGCGCGAATTGCACGCTGGCGCCGCGGCTGGAACTCAGGCCACCAAACACATAGCCACTGCGGGTGCGTTGCGCCATTTCGGTGATCAGTTCGGTCAGATCCGGGGTGCTGCCATCCGCGTGCAGCAGCGCTGTGTGTGGCACGAAGCCGTCCACCGCGTGTGTGCTCAAGGGGGCGACGCCGCTGAACAGGCGGTACTGATGGGGCTGCAAATCGCACAGCAGAATCGCCAGCGCCGGTTCATCAAAGTACTCGACCTGGTTGGCCGCAATGCCGACCCCGACGGTCCCGCTCCAGTCCGTGACCCAGGGCAAGGCATGGCTCAGATGGTCGAGCAGGTCTTGTGCGTGAGCTGCCAAGTGATCGGTGATGTAGATCAAGCCCAACGAGGGTTGGCTGGCGTAATCGGGCGAGGCCATCTGGGCTCGCAGCTGTGCCAGCACCAGTTCCGCGGCCATGCCCCATTCGGGATGGGTGGCGTGGCCGTAGGGGAACAATTTCATGTGTCGTGGTGTCTGGCAGCGGAATGTGCAGATTTTCGCGCAGGCTTGGACTTGCTGCTTGAAGACTTGGCAGTGCCCTTGCCGCCGCCTGTCGACGTGCCCTTGGCCGCGCTTGGGGTCGACCTGGTGGTCGAGGGGTTGGCAGCGCGATGTGCAGACGTGCTCTTGGCCGACGCTTCGGCGCCAGCGGCCACGGGGGGCTGGCGCTGAAGGTCCTGAACAGCCTGGTTGGCAATGTGCTGAAACTGTTGCGTGAGCGATCCCCACCAGGCCAGGGGGTCCACGCCCCCCGCCGGTGCGGCGGACGATGGCGCGGCCGACTCGGTCTTCTCAGAAGACGCAGATGCACGGGTTTTCTTCACCGGGCGAGCCTTGGGCTTGCGGGCCGCGGGCTCGGTGCGGGGTGCGTGGTCGGCCGGTGGCGCGGCCTGCGTCGGTGCTGCAGGCGAGCGATCGGTGTGGCTGCTGAACGCGGAAGACAGCGAATCCGGCTTGATCTTGAGGGACTCGGCCAGATCGGACATGCTCATGTTCATGCCGCGCAAGGTGGCCAGCGTCATTTTCTGCACCTCCAGGGCCTGGATGGTGGCACTCACCGCCTTGGTGTTCTGGTCAAGCCAGAAGTGCACGGTCTTGAGTTCCTGAATGCGCTTGTCCAACTCGTCGGGGTCCAGGGTGGGGGCAATCCAAGACGAGGCCGAGGGCATGCCCGTCTGCGCACCGGCGCCGGAGAGGTTTTTCAGGAAATCGAAGCCAGGCACGAACTTCGAAAAATCGAACGAGGAGGCGTCAGACATGGCGAAACTCCGAAAGCGGTGGGTAGGGCATCAAGCTTAGGCGAACTCTCAAACATCAACCTGACAAGTCAGGACAACAGCTCTTCAGAGCCGAAAACGATGCCGTGTGAGTCTGAGCGCCAGCCAGTAGCCGCCGCCTGCGTAGGCAGCCAGCACCAGCACGGGGGTGAGGAACGGATCGGGCCAACGGTCCATGAAGAGCGGCCGTATCAACTCCACGGCTTGCGTGAGCGGCAACCCGGCCGACACCCACTGCACCCAGACAGGCAACTGTTCGCGCGGGAAAAACACCCCGCTTAAAAACATCATCGGGGTCAGGAACAGCGTGAAATAGTAGGTGAAGAAGTCGTAGCCTTTGGCCAGCGCATTGAAAATGAGCGCCAGACAACTGAAGGTGATGCCCACGCCCAGCAACAAGGGCCAGGCCAGCAGCAGCTTGGGGCTGTGGCTCACGCCCAGACCCAGCATGACAAACAGAATGGCCGTGACGGAAAACAGCGACTTGAATGCCGCCCACAGCATTTCGGCCAACACCACATCGTCAAGCTTCACCGGCGCGTTCAAAATGCCGTCCCAGGTCTTTTGGACATGCATGCGCGAGAAGGCGGAATACAGCGCCTCAAAGGTGGCGGCATTCATGGCGCTCATGCAAATCGAGCCGCTGGCCAGAAACACCAGGTAGGGCACGTGTTCGCCGCCCAGCGACACATCGCCGACCAGCGATCCCAGGCCATAACCAAAGGCCAGCAGCCACATCAGCGGCTCGGCGATGTTGCCAATCATGCTGGGAATGGCCAATTTGCGCCACACCAGCAGGTTGCGTTGAAATATGGGCCACCAGCGCATCATCCCTCCGTGCGGATCTGACGACCCGTCAATTTGAGGAAGAGATCTTCCAGGTTGGCGGGGCGATGCAGCACCCGCAAATGGGGTTGCTGCTGCAGTGCTTGCAGCAAGGGTCGGGCATCGTGCGTGTAGAAAAACACGGTTTCGCCGCTGTGTTCAACCCGTGCCGCCAGGTCGCGCCAGGGGGGCTCGCGCAGGGCCAGTGCTTCGGGGCCGTAGACCTCGACCACATCGGGCTCCAGGTGTTGCTGAATGAGTTCGCGCGGTCGCCCCTCGGTGAGCACGCGTCCATGGTCAAGCACCAGCAGGCGGTCGCACAGCCGCTCGGCTTCGTCCATGAAGTGCGTGGTCAGCAAGATGGACGTGCCTTGCTTGAGCAATTGTTGCAATCGCTCCCACATCAGATGACGGGCCTGCGGATCCAGTCCTGTGGTGGGTTCGTCGAGCAATAACAACTTGGGTTGGTTGACGAGTGCGCGAGCCAGACTCAGACGACGCTTCATGCCGCCGGAGAGTTCTCCCGGCTTGGCCTGGGCTTTGTGTGAGAGTGCGGCAAACTCGAGCAAGGCGGGAATGCGTTCGCGCAGCAGGGCATCGGGGATGCCGAAATAGCGGCCATACACCAACAGGTTTTCGGCGCAGTTGAAGTCAGGGTCAAGCGTGTCGAACTGTCCCACCACGCCGAGTTGTGATTTGATGGCCAGCATGTCCTGCGGCATGCGCAGTCCAAATGCACGCACTTCGCCGGCATCCGGGCGGCTGAGCCCCAGGCACATGCGCAGCGTGCTGGTTTTGCCTGCCCCATTGGGCCCGATGACGCCCAGGCACTCCCCCGCATGAATTTGAAATGACACCCGGTCGACCGCCACCGCTGCACCAAAACGCTTGTGCAAGTGGTCGCAAACCAGGTAGGGAGGGGTGGCCGTGCTCATTGAAAGGCCACTTCTGCAAAACTTCGCAGCTTACGGCTGTGCAACTGGGCGATCCCTTGTCCGCGCAGCAACTCCAAAGCACGCATACCAATGCGTAGGTGCTGGTCCACACGCTCGCGGTAAAAATGGTTGGCCATGCCAGGCAGTTTGATCTCACCATGCAAAGGCTTGTCGCTCACGCACAGCAGCGTGCCGTAAGGGACGCGAAAACGGAAACCATTGGCGGCGATGGTGGCACTTTCCATGTCGAGCGCCACGGCCCGACTCTGGCTGAAGCGGCGCTGCGGCGTGTTGTCCGGCAGTAATTCCCAATTGCGGTTATCGGTACTTGCCACCGTGCCCGTGCGCATGATGCGTTTGAGGTCGGCACCGCTGCATTGGGTGACATCGGCCACTGCTTCTTGCAAGGCGCGCTGAATTTCGGCCAGAGCGGGGATGGGCACCCACAGGGGCAACTCCTCATCGAGCACGTGGTCTTCGCGCACATAGCCGTGCGCCAGCACATAGTCGCCCAGTTGTTGTGAGTTGCGCAGCCCCGCGCAATGACCGAGCATGAGCCAGGCATGCGGGCGCAGCACGGCGATGTGGTCGGTGATGTTCTTGGCGTTGGCCGGGCCCACGCCAATGTTGACCATCGTGATCCCACTGCGGTCCGCGCGTTGAAGGTGGTAAGCGGGCATTTGCGGCAAGCGGGGTGGCGGGGCACCCAATGCATCCTCGGGCAGTGGCGCGCGGCCGTGCGCGCGCGTCACCACATTGCCCGGCTCGACAAAAGCCTCAAAGTCACTGTGTGGATCGGCCATGGCAGCATGACCCAACCGAACAAACTCGTCGATATAAAACTGGTAATTGGTGAACAGGACAAAATTTTGAAAGTGGTCGGGTCGTGTGCCGGTGTAATGCCGCAATCGGTGCAACGAGTAGTCAACGCGCGGAGCCGTGAACAAGGACAGTGGCAGGGGCTGCCCGGGGCCTGGCGACCAGGTGCCATTGGCAATCCCGTCGTCCATGGACGAAAGGTCCGGCAGATCGAACACATCGCGCATGAGTTGGCGCCGCTCGGGGCTGAGTTCGCCCTCCAGGTGATCGTGTTCGGCAAATGAAAAATGCACTGGTATGGGGTGATGACTGACACCTACTTCCAGCATCACACCATGGTTACGCACCAGCAGTTCGAACTGTTCCAGGTAGTAGCGGGCGTACAGATCGGGCCTGGTGAGCGTGGACTCATAGCGCCCGGGCCCCGCCACGAAACCATAGCTGAGCAGCGAGGCATCCTGGAGGTCGCTGCGCAGCACGGTGTCGGTTTGCAGGCGCACAAAAGGGTAGCAGGCGCGCACGCGGTCAGTGAATGTTTCGCCTGCGACAAAGCGCTGCATGGCCTGGCGCAAATGATCGATGGCTTGCTGGTAGAGGCGCTGCACCTGTGCGAGCGCGGCTTTCGGATCTTGATAAGCCGTGGGGGCGATAAACGGGGGCAATAAAGACATTGGCCTATTGTGCCTGTGCGTTGTGTCTGGCGCATGACGCGCACGCGCATTCTCGACTTGCGCTACGGGCCATGAACAGCGAGCGATGACGATCAGTCAACGCCGTGCAACGCCAGCCATTGCCGCATGCGGTGTGCGGATAACGCGGGGTCTGTCAGCAAGCCGGCCTGGTCGGCCAGACGAAACAGTTCACACAGATGCGGCACCGACCTCGCACTGTGCTGCCCGCCCACCATGACAGCGTGCGACTGATGCCCATTGAGCCAGGCCATGAACACCACCCCCGTCTTGTAAAAACGGGTGGGTGCCTGGAAGATGTGACGCGACAGGGGCACCGTGGGTGAGAGGATGTCATGAAACTGATCCACTCGGCCTTGCGCCAGGGCCGAGAGCGCCGCACTCGCGGCAGGCGCAATGGCATCAAAAATACCCAGCAAGGCATCGCTCTGGCGATGCACAGATTCACTGCCCTGGCCGTCGCCGGCGATGAGTTCGGCATAGTTGAAGTCGTCGCCGGTGTACATACGAACACCGGCGGGTAGCTGACGGCGCAGCCGTATCTCGCGGTCCTTGTCGAGCAGTGAGACCTTGATGCCATCGACTTTGCTGGCGTGCGATCGCATCACGCCCAGGGCCGTCTCGGTGGCTCGGTCCAGGTCGGCGTGTCCCCAGTAGCCACTCAAGGCGGGATCGAACATGTCCCCCAGCCAATGCAGGATCACGGGCTCGCGCACTTGCGACAGGATGTGGTCATAGACCCGTTCGTAGTCAGCCGGGGAGCGTGCCACCTTCACCAGGGCGCGACTGGCCATGATGATGAGACGTCCGCCCAGGGACTCGATGGCTTCGATCTGTTCATCGTAGGCGCGGATCACATCGTCCAGCGACTTGACCTGGGCCAACTCGAGATGGTCGGTTCCGCAGCCACTGGCCACCCGGGCGCCCGGAACGGTTCGCGCTGCCTGCAGCGTGCGCCGGATCAACTCGCGCGAGGCGGTCCAATCGAGCCCCATGCCGCGCTGTGCGGTGTCCATGGCCTCGGCCACACCCAGGCCCAGCGACCACAGGTGATGGCGGTATTGCAGGGTGGCGTCCCAGTCCACGGCAGACTGTAGCCAGGGGTCGATGGCAGCGCGTGGATCGGCGACCACGTGAGCGGCCGAGTAGGCCACGCGGTTGAAGGGGTGCGCCGCCACCTGTGGAATCGAGCGGCCACTGAGAGTGTAGGGGGTGATTTTCCCTTGGGTGTTGAGCAGTGCAAGCGTGTTCATGGGTAATAACGGTCAATCAGACGATGAAGGTCGGGTGAGATAGCTTTGCACGACATCGACCATGTGGTCGAGTCGTTCGCGACGCGCCCGTGGACTCATGAGCGAGCGGCCGAAAATGGTCGACAGGGTGTGCTGGTTGGAGAGGTAAAAGTACGACAGTCCCGCCATGGTGATGTACAACTGGGCTGGGTCGACACCAGGTCGAAATACCCCTTCTCGAACCCCTCTGTCGAGGATGTTTCCGATCATCGCCACAAAGGGTGATCGCATCTCCCGTACCGCCTTGGAGTGACGCAGATGCTTGGCCTGGTGCAGATTGGCACTGTTGAGCAAGCTCAGGAATGCCGGGTTCTCCAGGTAGTAGTTCCAGGTCAGGGTGACCAGTTTTCGGATGGCGTCGACGGCGCTATCCTGCTCCAGGTTGAGCGCACGTTCGGAGTCGCGTTTGTGGCTGTAATTAACCTCTAGCACCGCGCAAAACAAATCGTCCTTGTTGCCAAAGTAGTGGTACAGCATGCGCTTGTTGATGCCTGCCAGCGCCGCGATGCGGTCCACACGCGCTCCGTCAAAGCCGTGCTGCGCAAACTCGGTATGGGCGGCCGCCAGGATGCGGGCGCGGCTGTGTTCCGGGTCGCGCGCTGGGCTCGGGGCGGTTGAACGCGGCATGCCCTGTCACGCCAGCTTGGCGGCCTTTTTCACCTGGGTGAGCTGAATCATGTGCGGCGACTTCTTGTAGTGGGTGTCCAGTGGGAAGCAGCCCGAGATCATGCCGTTGCGTGGGGCGGTGGTGCAGTCGCTGAAGGTGCGGCACAGACGCTTGCGTTGCATGGGCCGACCGGCCAGCACATCGGCGGGCAGTTCCGGGTAGGACAGCATCATGCGACCCAGGCCGACCAGGTCGGTCCAGCCTTCGCGCACCACGGCTTGCGCCACATAGGGCAGGAATTCCTGCAGGTAGGTGTAGCCGCTGCCCACAAAGCACAGGTGCGGGAAGCGTTGCTTCAAGTCGCGCACCAGTTCCAGATGTCGCATCACGCCCACCAGTGGATCTTCCGGCGGCTGGTAGCCGTCCGAGGGCGGATACAGCGCCGGGCGCGTGACATGCGGTGTGTAGTAGGGGCTGCCGATGGTCACATTGAGCAGGTGAATGTCCAGCTCCGTCATCACCTGCAGAAATTCGGCGGTCTCGTCGAGTTGCATCTGATGCGGGTCGTGCTCGCTGGTGCCAAACCCGTAGCGATACGGCAGGGCCTGGCTGGCATCGACCGGAATGCCCGGGCCCAGTGACTCGTGCGTCGACAGTGTCGGGTCGGGACGGTAGGGCAAAAAGTCGACCGCGGACAAGCGCACGCCCAACGCCATGCCGGGTACTTCTGCGCGAATACCTTGCGCCAACTCACGCAGAAAGCGGGTGCGGTTGGCCATGGAGCCGCCGTAGTCGCCGTCGCGTGTTTTGGCGGAGAGAAATTCGTGCCCCAGGTAACCATGGCAATGCTTGAGGTCGATGAACTGAAAGCCGCACGCCCAGGCTCGCTTGGCAGCCACCACGAAGTCGTCGATCAGCTGGCGGATGTCGCCATCACTCATTACCACGATGTTCTCCTTGGGGCCAAACTTACCGTCCAGCAAGGGGTGGTGGTAGAGCACCCGAGGCTCCATGCGCGCGTCGTCGTTGGGTTTGCAAAATCGTCCCGAGTGGGTGAGTTGAAGACCGATCACGAGGTCTTTGTCGTCCCCCATGGCTTCGCGATGCGCTTGCACCAGGGTCTCGCGCAACCCGGCAATGTCAGCCTGGGTGCTGGCGTTCATCACCAGCTGTCGCGGGTTGGCACGGCCGTCATGACGCACCGCTACTGCCTCGCCGCCCCAGATCATCTTCGCGCCCGACAGACCGAAATGCCGCCACCGGCGGCGTGTGTTGTCGCTGGGGCGACCATCAGCGTGACCATCCCAGCCCTCCATGGGGTGCACGGCAAAGCGGTTGCCGATGGTGAAAGGGCCGACCTGCAGGGGCTGAGCCATGACCGCTTCGGGACCAGACTCAAGCACTTCATCGCAGGGCATGTTCAAGCCCAGACGGGCCAGGTTGTCTTTGAATCCTGCCGGGCTGGCCAGGGATTTGACTTTGACAAAGTCACCGAACTTCATGGATGCACTCCTCGCTGCGCGCTCATCATAACCAGATGGTTACTTGCTGCCAAGTTACAAACATGGCTGGACAGTGCTTTGTGAAACAAGGCACGTACATGACGGGTGCTGATTGACGGCATGACGGCGCCCGTGAAGAATCAAATGCCTGATAGACAAACCCTGTTGCCAAACACCATGAAAAACAAACCCGTACCCACCACGTCGATCGCCCGCTCGGACAGCAAGCAAATCTTCATTCGCGAGGCCGATCTGGTCGAGGAGTTGATTGGCGAGATGAGTTTCACCGAAATGTTTCTCTTTCACCTCACGGGCAAGAAACCACCAGCCGGTCATGTGAAGGTGCTCGACACGGTGTTGGTGACCCTGATGGAGCATGGCCTGACTCCCAGCGTCATCGCCACGCGTCTCATCTACCACTCGGCGCCTGAGGCCCTGCAGTCAGCGGTGGCGGCGGGCTTGCTGGGGGTGGGCTCGACCTTCATCGGCACCATGGAAGGTTGCGCCAAGATGATCGACGAAATGCTCAACGCCCCTGAAGGGGTTGAAGCCCGCGCCCGCGCCATTGCCGAGCGCCATCACCAGGCCAAACTGCCCTTGCACGGGTTCGGACATCCGCACCACAAGCCCGATGACCCACGCACACCCAAGATGCTGTCGGTGGCGAAGGCGCAATCGGTGCCAGGACGACACATCGAGGCGCTCCTGACCTTGTCCCAGCAGGTGGATGCGGTGTATGGTCGTCACATCACCATCAACGCCACCGGCGCATCCGCCGCGCTGTTGGGTGAAATCGGCATCCCCTTGCCCATCATGCGCGGCGTGGCCGTGATCAGTCGTTCGGCAGGATTGGTCGGGCACATTCTTGAAGAGTCACAACGACCGGCGGCGGCCTACATGTGGGAGACCGTGGACCACTCGGTGCCCTACGCGGCCTCCTGATGCGGCGGTTCGCCTTGGGTCCAGCCCCGGTGTTGGATGGACCGCGAAGGCGTTACACCGGGTCCCAGTCGAACACGTCTTGCGACCGGTCGAGCTTGTAAAAACTCGACCGCAGCGCCGGGATCACACGGTTGGCCACTGATTGCGGCGTCCAGCCTTGCTCGGTGTGCAAGGAGCGTAACGGACGGCTCTGGCTCATCAGGAAAATTTCGTTGGCACGCACCGCAAAGATCTGGCCCGTCACGTCGGCTGCTGCATCACTGGCCAGGAACACGGCCAGTGGCGCGATCTTGGCGGTTTCCATTTTTTGCAAACGGGCCACGCGGTCACGTTGCTCATCCGTCTCGGTGGGAATAGAGCTGATCATGCGACTCCAGGCAAATGGAGAGATGCAGTTGGAACGCACCTTGAATTTGGCCATGTCCATCGCAATCGATTTGGACAGCGCAGACAGGCCCAGCTTGGCGGCCGCATAGTTGGCTTGCCCGAAGTTACCCACCAGCCCCGAGGTGGACACCATGTGGATGTAGGACCCGCTTTGCTGCTCCTTGAAATGGGGCGCGGCCGCGCGCGACACATAAAACGCGCCGTTGAGGTGCACATCGATCACCGCACGCCATTCTTCGGGGCTCATGTTGAAGAAGAAGCGGTCACGCAGAATGCCGGCGTTGTTGATGACCGCATCAATCCGTCCGAAGGTGTCCACGGCCTGGGTCACCATGCGGTTGGCACCATCCCAGTCGGACACGCTGTCCCCATTGGCCACCGCCTCGCCACCGGCGGCCTTGATGTCGTCCACCACGGCCTGTGCGCGTGCGGTGTCCCGGCCTTCGCCCTGCAGGGAGGCGCCCAGATCGTTCACCACCACTTTGGCGCCCTCGCGGGCCAGTGCAAGCGCGAAATCGCGCCCAATGCCGCCACCCGCGCCGGTGACCAGCACGACTTTATCTTGGACGAAACCCGAGGCTTGGCTCATGAACGACTCTCCTTTGCATGCACAGGTGGCCGCACGCCACCGCAGCAAATCAGCATAATCGAAAACAGCCGACCATCCGTGATGGCCAGTCCAGCAGTCGATCGCCTACGTGATAGCGTCATTCGCAGCGTTGTCAATAATGGCTTGCATGTCGCCAAGCGCATTCCCCAAGCAGTGCATGGCGACACCCTGTACAGCTTGCCCCACTGGATTCGTCTTCTGAAGCAGACCGCATCGTTCATTCACCGAGGCTATCTTGAACACTTCCGCGCATGCGTTTATTTCGGTGCTGGCCGCTCACGGCATAGACCGTATTTTTCAAGTACCTGGCGAGAGCTACATCGGCTTGCTCGACGCGGTGGCCGACTTTCCGCAGATCGATCTGGTGACTTGCCGTCACGAGGCGGGAGCGGGCTTCATGGCGTGTGCCGATGGACGCCTCACGCGCCGACCCGGCGTGGTGATGGTGAGTCGAGGCCCCGGGGCCACCAACGCCAGCATTGCGGTGCACACGGCGCAGCAGGACGCCATTGCGCTCATTCTGGTGGTGGGGCAGGTGCCGAAGAAGGATCTGCGGCGCGAGGCCTTTCAGGAGATTGATTACCGTGCCATGTACGGCACTATTGCCAAGTGGGTGTTTGAAGCCACCGACCCTGCTCAGTTGCCCGAAATTGCTTACAAGGCGGTGCGCATGGCCACCAGTGGCACGCCGGGCCCCGTGGTGACTGCACTGCCCGAAGATGTGCAGCAGCCATTGGTGGAACCCGTGACATGGCGTGCACGCGCCCACGATGGCTTGCGCGCCAGTCCCCAGGGACTCGATCGGGTTCGAGCCTTGCTCACCGATGCACAACGTCCCCTCATCATCGCCGGGGGCGCCTTCGATGTGCCCGGCGGTCGCGAAGCCTTGCTGGCCTTTGCCGAGGCCTGGCATGTGCCAGTGTCTGTGGCCTTTCGCCGGCACGATGTCTTTCCCAACAGCCACCCGCTGTTTGTGGGCGATTTGGGTTTGGCCAATCCGGCGCAGCAACTGGAGCGCTTTCACCGCAGTGATCTGATCCTGGCCCTGGGTACGCGGCTGGACGATGTGACCAGCCAGAACTACACCTTTCCCACCTTGCCGCAACCCGCGCAACCGTTGGTGCACTGTTATCCGGACCCGCGGGTGGTGGGATTGCACTTTGCCACCGAGGTGGGCTTGGCGTGCGATCCTGTGGGCTTGGTGCTCGACCTCATGCCCGAGAGGTCGGTAGAACCTGGTTCAACCCAACGTGCCTGGGCCGAGGAGTTGCGACAACTGCAGCGACAGCATGCAGCCTGGCCACAACGCCAGGCTGACGACGGCGTGCGATTTGTCGAGGTGGTGCGACATCTGAAGTTAATCGCTCCGACGGATGTACGCCTGTGTCTGGACGCCGGCACCTTTGCGGCGCCGGTGTACCGCCATTTCGGATTTGATTTTCCGCAGCGCCTCATGGCCCCCCTGGCCGGGGCCATGGGCTATGGCACGCCCGCCGCGGTGGCCACCGCCTTGCGCGAACCGCGCAGCAAGGTCGTGTGCATGGTGGGCGACGGTGGCTTCATGATGACAGGCAATGAGATGATCGCGGCGGTGCAGCGGCGTCTGCCCATTTTGTTCATCCTGGCCAACAACGGCAGCTATGCCTCGATCCGTATCCACCAGGAGCGGGCTTATCCCGCGCGTCATCCGGGGACCGATCTGTTCAACCCGGACTTTCTGGCCATCGCGCAGGGTTTTGGCATGACTGCTGAGCGGGTCGAGCGCGAGGATCAGATCGAGTCCGCCTTGCAACGCGGCCTGCAGGCCGATGGGCCTTATTTCATCGAGGTGATGACCAGCCTTCAGGTGTCATTGCCGGTCCAGGCGTGAGGGTCAGCCCGCCCGAGCCGGCGTGCAACCCCGGACCACGGGCAGCAAGACGCAACAAAACTGTGTTTATATACAGTACAATGGGGTTCCTCCGACGGGGTGGGCGGCGCCAGCAGACATTCCCGGGTTGACTGCAGTTGCCAGATTCGGGGTTCTGACGCCCCGATGCCGGGGCGTTTTTTTGCCCCCCGTCAGAAACCCTCCACCGCAAAAATCCCGGGGATATCTGCGAAACTATCGGTTCGTTTTCGCACAGACCGACCGCACGCGGCGGCTTGTTTTTTTCCACTTTTTTTGGCCACCACACTCATGAACACCAAACTGTTTGCACTTGCTTTCTCTGCCCTGATCGGTGTGACCGCTCAGGCCGACACACTGGCCAAGGCCAAGGACTCGGGCGTCATCACCATGGGGGTGCGCGACTCGTCTGGCGCTTTGTCCTACACGCTGGGTGACGGCAAATACGCGGGTTATCACATCGAAATCTGTCAGCGCATTCTGGCCAATCTGGAAAAATCGGTGGGTCGCAAGCTTGAGGTCAAGTACCAGTCGGTGACCTCGCAAAACCGCATCCCGTTGGTACAAAACGGCACGGTGGATATTGAATGCGGTTCCACCACCAACAACGCGGCACGCCAAAAGGATGTGGCCTTTGTGGTGACCACCTTTGTTGAGGAAGTGCGCATCGCTGCCAAGACCAACTCGGGCATCACCTCCATCGCGCAACTCAATGGCAGGAACGTGGCCACCACCACCGGAACCACCTCCGTGCAGTTGTTGCGCAAGCACGAGCGTGCCAATGGCGTGGACTTCAAGGAAGTGTTTGGCAAGGATCATGCTGAAAGCTTCTTGTTGCTCGAGTCGGGCCGTGCCGATGCCTTCGTGATGGACGGCCAGATCCTGGCCGGCAACATTGCCACCAGCAAGAGCCCTTCGGACTACCGCATCGTGGGCGAGGTGCTCAACGTCGAGCCCATCGCCATCATGCTGCGTAAGGACGACGCCGCCTTCAAGAAACTGGCCGACGACACCGTGCGCGATCTGGCCAAGTCGGGTGAACTCGCCAAGCTCTACGACAAGTGGTTCGTCCAACCCATTCCACCCAAGAACACTCGGGTGGGCCTGCCCGCCAGCGACGCCACCAAGATGGCCTGGGCCAACCCCAACGACAAGCCGGCGGAAGACTACGCCAAGAAGTGACGCCGTCCCGGGGTGACCTGGACATGTAATCGTGGCGAGAGCGCTTCCAGCGCTGCTCGCCTTTTTCTATCCATGACCTGCTGCGGGTCGGGAGACTCGAGATGACGTGGGATTGGCAGGTGTTCCTGACCGATGACGGCAGTGGCCGCACCTACCTGGAGTGGATGCTGGAAGCCTGGCGATGGACCCTGGCGGTGGCGGGGTGCGCCTGGGTGGTGGCCATGCTGGTGGGCGCCGTGGTGGGGACGGTTCGCACCCTCACCGACAGCCCCTGGCTGGTGCGATTGGGCAACGCCTGGGTCGAGTTGTTCCGCAACATTCCGTTGCTGGTGCAGATCTTCCTGTGGTACTTCGTGGTGCCCAAGATGTTTCCGGCGTTTCAGCAAGTGCCAGGCTTCGTGCTGGTGGTGGTCGCCCTGGGCTTTTTCACCTCGGCGCGTATCGCAGAGCAGTTTCGTGCGGGCATTCAAGCCTTGCCGCGTGGCCAGCGCTACGCCGCCCTGGCGATGGGCTTCACCACGGCCCAGTCGTATCGCTATGTGCTCTTGCCCATGGCGTGTCGCATCATCCTGCCGCCTCTCACCAGCGAGTCGATGAATCTGCTGAAAAATTCATCGGTGGCGTTTGCGGTGTCGATTGCCGAACTGACCATGTTTGCCATGCAGGCGCAAGAAGAAACCTCACGCGGCATGGAAATTTATCTGGCGGTGACCTTGCTGTACGCCGCGTCAGCCTTTGCGGTGAACCGGGTGTTTGCGCTGATCGAACGCCGCCTGCGCGTGCCGGGTTTCATTGCAGCAGACACCGGCGGGGGGCACTGAGATGCTGGGTCTGGACCTGTCCTTCTTCGACCTGGAGATGCTGCGCAAGTTTGTCTTGAATGGCCTGGTATTCAGCGTGCAACTGACGGTGGTGGCCACCCTCGGAGGCGTTGTCGTGGGAACGTTGCTCGCCCTCATGCGTCTGTCGGGCCAACGCTGGTTGATGGCGCCCGCCACGGTGTACGTGAATGGCATGCGTTCGGTGCCGCTGGTGATGGTCATTCTGTGGTTCTATCTTCTCATCCCGTTTCTGATTGGCAAACCCATTGGCGCGGAGATGTCGGCGGTGATCACCTTCATCGCCTTTGAGGCGGCCTATTTCAGCGAGATCATGCGTGCGGGTATCCAGTCGATTCCGCGGGGTCAGGTATTCGCGGGGCAGGCGCTGGGCATGACCTATGCACAGAACATGCGGCTCATCATCCTGCCGCAGGCCTTTCGCAATATGCTGCCCGTGCTGTTGACCCAAACCATCATCCTGTTTCAGGACACCTCGCTCGTGTATGCCATCGGGGCCTATGACTTGCTCAAGGGATTTGCCAATGCCGGCAAGATTTACGGCCGAATCGAAGAGGCGTACTTGCTCGCGGCCGTGGTGTATTTTGTCATCTGTTTTGCGTTGTCCTGGGGTGTCAAACGCCTGCAGGCCAGGATTGCCATCGTGCGATGAGCACGGGGCGGAGAACTCTCATGATTGAAATCAAGCAGGTATCCAAGTGGTATGGCCCAGTGCAGGTGCTCAACGACTGCTCGGTCAGCATCCACAAGGGCGATGTGGTGGTGGTATGCGGCCCCTCGGGCTCAGGCAAGTCCACATTGATCAAGACGGTCAATGGCCTGGAACCCTTTCAGCAAGGTGAAATCTTTGTCGATGGCGTGCCCTTGCATTCACCCGCCACCAACTTGCCGGCCTTGCGCTCGCGCGTGGGTATGGTGTTTCAGCACTTTGAGTTGTTTCCCCATTTGTCCGTCACGGAGAACCTGACAATCGCTCAGGTGAAGGTGCTGGGGCGCTCCATCGACGAAGCCACCACACGCGGTCTCAAAATGCTGGACCGCGTGGGCCTGATGGCACACAAGGACAAGTTTCCGGGCCAGCTGTCCGGCGGTCAGCAGCAACGCGTGGCGATTGCCCGCGCCTTGTCCATGGATCCGGTGGTGATGTTGTTTGACGAGCCCACCTCGGCCCTGGACCCCGAGATGGTGGGTGAGGTGCTGGATGTGATGGTCAAACTCGCGCACGAGGGCATGACCATGATGTGTGTCACCCACGAGATGGGGTTTGCCCGCAAGGTGGCCAGCCGCGTGATCTTCATCGACGTGGGGGGACGTATTCTGGAGGACTGCTCCAAGGATGAATTTTTCGGTCATCCGGAAAACCGTCAGCCACGCACCAAGGAATTCCTCTCGAAAATCCTGCAGCACTGAGGTCGTGCGCGCTCAGTCCCTCGGCGGCTCAGCTGACCTTGCCGATGGCATGTGCCAAACAGCAACTCAGGACATGGCTTGCACGATGCGGTCGAACTGCACAGGCAGATCGCGCACCCGCACGCCCAGTGCGTGGTACACCGCGTTGCCAATCGCGGCGGCTGTGGGACCGGTGACCCCTTCGCCCACGCCCAGCGAGGGTTCTTCGGGACGGGAGATGAGTTCAATGTCAACGCGGGGCAATTCGCTGAAACGCAGAATCGGGTAGCTGTCCCAGTCGGTGCTGGTGATGCGATGGTCATCAAATTGCACTTGCTCCTTGAGCACCCAGCTGGTGACCTGGACCACGCCGCCTTCGAGTTGGTTGAGCACACCGTCCGGGTTGACGATGCACCCGCAGTCCACCGCCGCCACCACCCGTTTGACCGCCACGCGCTCGGTCAACTCCACTTCTGCAATGACCGCAGCATAGTTACCGATGTTTTTGTAGCGGGCAAAAGCCAGACCCACGCCACGGCCTTCTCCCCCTGGGGCGGCCGGGTCCCATTGCGCGCGGCGCACCACCGCTTCAATGACTGCGCGTGCACGCGGGTCTGACAGGTGTCGCAAGCGAAAGCTCACCGGGTCCTGACCGCTGGCCAGGGCCAGTTCGTCCATGAAGGATTCAATGGCAAACACATTGAGATACGCCCCGAGCGCACGCAAGGCGGACACCCGGATGGGCATGGTGGTCACGGCGTGGTTGATCACCTGCATGGCAGGGAAGTCGTAGTAAGGCACGGCGTTGCGCTGGCTACCGCCTCCCATGGGCAGTGGCATGTCCGTGGCGGGCATCATGGGGCAACCCTCACCCTGATGCCAGGCCGCCAAGAAACCGGGTTCGGGACGTCGACCTGGCCGCTGAATATGCCGATTGCCCCAAATATGTTCCTCCCAGTGGGCGATACGGCCTTCGGCATCGAGCTGGGCACGCACATCCACCACCATCGCCGGGCCCTGGGGCTCCCAGGCAAACTCGTCGTCGCGCATCCACTGCACGCGGACCGGGGTGCCGGGTAACGCGCGTGCGAGCAGCACGGCATCAAAGCTCACATCGTCGGCACCGTTGTGCCCATAGCAACCCGAGCCTTCGGCGTGACGCACCACCACGCGCTTGGCGGGCAATTTCAGCAGCTTGACGATTTCATCACGCAAGGCATGAATGGACTGCGAGGCTGACCAGACGTCCAATTGTTCATCGTGCCACCAGGCCAGACCGCAGGACGGGCCGATCGATCCGTGCGACAGGTAGGGGCGGGTGAATGTCGCCGCGTGTTCGCGCAGGGCTGCGTTCTGGTTGGGGGGGTCATTGCGCAGCCACTCAACCTCGGCAGGCTGATGACGCCAGTAGTCGTGAAGGGTGTGGGCCGGCGGCAGCGCGGGCCCGGCTTGCCACTGGCAGTCGCGTGCCAGACGTTGCATGGCGCGGATGGCCTGTTCTTCGCGTTGCGCGATGACGCCCAAAAAGCTGCCATCACGCACCACAGCGATCACCCCCGGCAATGCCCGTGTGGCGGCTTCGTCTACCTGCAACAGCACCGCGCCCACGCCAGGTGGGCGAACGATGCGACCGTGGACCATGCCGGGCAGTTGAAGGTCATGCAAAAAAGTACCGCCACGCAGCTTGGCGGGCAGGTCTTTGCGGGGCAATGACTGTCCCACCACCCGGTGCTGGGCGGGCGGCTTGGGACCGACTCGCCCACAAGCAGTTTGATTCAGATCGACCCGTTGCGACAACTCCCAATACGACAACCCGTGCTCGAGCCCTGACGCCTTGAAAACGCCCTGCTCGACACGGAGTTGCTGCGCATCGACCTTCAACGCGTGTGCCGCCGCCTGTGTGAACAGGTGACGAACTTCTGCGCAGGCCTGGCGCATGGCCTCGCCACCTTCCTGGATGGAGCGGCTGCCCGAGGTGGAGCCTTCGTTGGGGCTGCGAGAGGAGTCCACCGGATGAATATCAACGCAGGCGTAATCGATATCGAGTTCTTCGGCCGCTATTTGCGCGATGGCCGAAAGAATGCCTTGACCCAACTCCACCTTGCCGGTCAAGAGGCTCACCCGTCCCGGTGTCTCGAAGCTTACCCAGCGGTTGAGCCTGGGTGATGCCGCCAGGGTGGGGGGCAGAGTCAACCCGGTGGACGCGTGGTTGGCTTGGGTCATGGATGAGCGGCCTGCAGATCAAGGGCGGCCCGCTGGATGGCCCGGATAAAGCGCCAATGCGACCCGCAGCGGCACAAATGCCCATCGAGCGCGTGCATGATGGCTTCCTCGCTGGGCGAGGCATGGGATTCGAGCAGGGTTTTGGCGGTGATCAAAATGCCATTGACGCAGTACCCACACTGGATGGCTTGCTCTTGCTCAAAGGCGCGATACAAGGACTGCATCACGGGGTCGTCCTGCAGTCCCTCCAAGGTGGTGATGGACTTGTCCTGGCAAGACCACAGCGGCGTGTCGCATGAGGCCACAGAGCGTCCGTTCACCAGCACATGACAGGCGCCACACTGCCCCTGGCCGCAACCAAAGCGTGCGGCCTTGAGTCCCAGGTCGTTGCGAAGCGCGTACAACAGGGGCGTATGCCCATCGGCGAGTACCGAGTGGGTTTCACCGTTGACATGCAGCGGGATGGAAGCGTCAGGCATCGCGACAGCCGAGCCGGGTGGGGTCATTCGACGGCTTCGTAACTCAGTCGTTTGATCCGTGCCATGTTGGTGCCTTCGATGCGGATCAGACTGGTAGGCGCCACACGCGTGGGCGCGTGCAGATCGCCCTCGTTGTAGACATGGGCGACACCGGGCGTCAATGCATAGGTTCGCACGGCCTTGACCTTGCCGGCACGCTCGGGCGTGGCGGGCTCCAGGAGTTGGTAGTCGCTCATCTCGGTCTGGCCGCGGGCCTGACCATAAATGGCCCATGAGTGGGCATGGTCGTGGGGTGTTGAATTCTTGGCCGTGAGGTAGTTGTGGGCCAGCACGCAAAAGCCCAGATCCGGGTCTTCGTACAGCAGTTCGCGCTCACCGGTTCCGGGTGGAATGAGTCGATTCACAAAGTCGGTGTCGGTCAACAAGGCTTGCAACAAGCTGGCGACCTGCTGCCGGCCCGCCGGGCCCGGTTGGCTCGACAGGCACTGGCGGCATTGGTCGATGAAAGTCTGCAATTGCGGGTCCATGCGGGTCTCCTGTCATGGCGAGTTCGAGTGGCGGTTGGCACAGGTGGCGATTGCATCGCGACCCGCAGACAGTTTAAGGACTAACGGGGGCCTGCGCCAAGCGCTGAGGGCGTGAGTCTCGGCACGTCCGGGACAATCCCGGGGAGTCGCTGCCGCGTGGGCTGATAAGCTGAGGTCATCATGATCGACCTCTACACCGCCGCCACGCCCAATGGGCACAAGGTGTCGATTGCACTGGAAGAACTCGGCCTGCCCTACACCCTGCAGGTGCTCAACCTGTCCCAGGGGGAGCAGAAGACGCCGGCATTTTTGGCGATCAATCCCAACGGTCGCATACCCGCCATCGTGGACCGCGACGAGGACGACTTCGCGGTCTTTGAGTCTGGCGCCTGTCTGATCTACCTGGCGGACAAAACGGGGCAGCTGATGCCACAAGATGCCAAAGGCCGATCCCGCGTGCTGCAGTGGCTGATGTTCCAGATGGGGGGCATTGGACCCATGATGGGACAGGCCAATGTGTTCTATCGCTACTTTCCAGAAAAAATCCAGCCCGCTATCGACCGCTACCAGGGTGAAAGCCGGCGCTTGTTTGTGGTACTGGATGGTCACCTGAAAGACCACGAATACCTGGCGGGCGATTATTCGATCGCCGACATTGCCAACTGGGCCTGGGTGCGCACGCATCGTTGGTCGGGTGTCGAGGTGGAGGGGTTGCCGCATCTGCAACGGTGGCTGGCCGCCATCCGGGCGCGGCCCGCGGTGCAGCGAGGCATAGAGCGACCGGCCCCTGAGGTGCACCTGCGCCGTGATGGTGATGACGCTGCGCGTCGCTATTCAGAACAAGCTCGCCAGATGGTCGAGATGGGACAAACACGCAAGGACCCGCCATGAAACTCTATTCCGCCTATCGAGCGCCCAACCCGCGGCGGGTGCTCATGTTCCTGGCTGAGAAGAACATCAGCGGATTGGACGTGGTCAACGTTGATCTCAACCAGGGCGAGCATCGCGCCGCGGGCTATGTGGCCAAAAGTCCCCTGTCCACCGTGCCCGCTCTGGAGTTGGACGATGGCCGTGTGCTCACAGAAACCCGTGCCATTTGTACCTGGCTGGAAGGTCATCATCCCGAGCCCAACCTGATGGGGCACGATGCGGATGAGCGAGCCTTCATCGAGATGGCGGATCGTCGCGTCGAACTCTATTTGATGGCGGGGCTGGCCCATTGGATTCGGCATTGCCACCCGGGCCTGGCGCCACTTGAGAACCCGCAATTCCCCGACTTCGGACGCTCGCAAGGGGACAAGGTTGTGGCCGTGGCGCGCTGGCTTGATCATGAATTGCAGACGCATCCGTGGGTGGCGGGTGAGCGACTGTCCATTGCCGACATCACGGCCTTTTGCGCGCTGGAGTTTGCGCGAGGTCTGATGAAATTTGTGCCTGGCGAATTGGGCTTTCAGGCGCTGCAGGGTTGGCGCGACCGCATGAATGAACGACCCAGCGCCAAGGTACTGTGATTAACGCCGCACCGCTGGCGTTGAAGGCGGTTCAATGCTTGGTGAACGACCTCGGTGCAACCCCGGTGGGCCAACCCGTCGCACCCGTGAATCTTGATGCGGAGTTCGAATTCCGGTTGCGGTTGTTGGGTCGTGGTGTGACCATGAACAAAAATGCTGTGCGTTCGTACTAGGTGGGCTGATACAGCACTGACGTTAGTGGTAAATTTGAATCTCATCACAACAGAGGAACTTTCATGGATCGACGTCAATGGATCACACGTGGTGCCGCGGCCGGCGCTGTAGCTGCCACGCTGGCCACACCCACTCGCGCCCAAACCACCACCCCGGATATTCGCTGGCGCATCGCCTCGAGCTATCCCAAGAGCCTGGTGTCCATTTACGGTGCCGTGGAGAACCTGGCCAAGCGCGTGGGTGAATTGACAGGCGGAAAATTCAACATTTCCATGCATGCGGCGGGTGAACTGGTGCCAGCCCTGGGCGTCTTTGATGCAGTGTCCAACGGAACGGTCGAGGTGGGCCACACTGCCAGCTATTTCTACATCGGCAAAGACCCCGCGTTCGGCTTTCACACGGCCCTGCCGTTCGGTCTGAACATGCGCGCTCAAAATGCCTGGTTGTATGAAGGCGGTGGACAAGCCTTGTTGGATGAGTTCTTTGCCACCTATGGAGTCCTGAGCATGGCGGTGGGCAACACCGGCGCGCAAATGGCGGGCTGGTACCGCAAGGAGATCAAGACGGCGGCCGATCTCAAGGGCCTGAAGTTCCGGGTGGGGGGGCTGGCAGGCATGGTGCTGTCCAAGCTGGGGGTGGTGCCGCAACAACTGGCTGCCGGCGATCTGTACCCCGCACTGGAAAAAGGTGTGATCGATGCCGCCGAATTCGTGGGCCCGCTCGACGATGAAAAGCTGGGCCTGCACAAAGTCGCCAAGTACTACTACTACCCAGGATGGTGGGAGGGTTCCGCCACGTTGTCGCTGTTCATCAACCAGAAAGCCTGGGCCACCTTGCCGCCTCAGTACCAGGTGGCTTTGCGCACCGCAGCCGCCGAGGCCAACCAATGGTTGACGGTCAAGTACGACACCGAGAATCCTCAGGCGTTGCGACGGTTGGTGGCCGGTGGTGCGCAGTTGCGCTCATTCCCCAAGGATGTCACCCAGGCGTCCTACAAGGCTGCCCAGCAACTCTATGGCGAGCTGTCCGAGAAGAGCCCGGCGTTCAACAAGATTTTTGCGCACTGGTCGAAATTCCGTGCCGAGCAGATCATGTGGCAGCAGTTCTGCGATTTACCCTTCGACAACCTCATGGCACAGCTCATCAAGAGCAAGTGAGGCCAAACGCATGAATGAGGCGCGTCTCGCGCGCTACCTGTCGATCAACGATTTTCGACACGCGGCGCGCAGGCGTTTACCGCGTGCGGTCTTCGACTTTATTGATGGGGGAGCCGAGGACGAATTGACGCTGCGAGACAACCGACACGCCTTTGAGCGTATTCGCTTGATACCGCGTGTGCTCAACGATGTCAGTGCTCCGCAGATCGCGAGCGACCTGCTGGGTACCTCGGTGCAGGCGCCCTTGGTGATCGCGCCCATGGGCTCATGCATGCTGGCCTGGCCGCAAGCCGATATTGCCATGGCTCGCGCAGCCCATGCGCATGGCATCATCTACACGCTCTCCACCATGTCCACCACCAGCATCGAGCGCATGGCGCGTGCGGTGCAAGGGGCCTTGTGGTTTCAGCTGTATGTGTTGAAAGACCATGACTTCAACCTGCAACTCATCGACCGCGCACAGGCGCATGGCTATGGCGCGCTGGTGGTGACGGTGGATTTGCCAGCCGGTGGCAAACGCGAGAAGGACTACCGAAACGGAATTTCAATACCCCTGCGACCCAGCTGGGGCTTGCTGCGTGACGGTATCACCCATCCCGCCTGGGCTTGGCAGCTCCTGCGTGGGGGTCTTCCACAATTCGAGAATGTGGCGGGATATGGGGGCATGGCCGATAACGGCTTGCCCATTGCGGCGCGCGTGGGACAAAGCCTGGACGATGCTTTCAACTGGAGCAAACTCGCACGCATGCGGGAGCGCTGGAAAGGGCGCTTGCTGGTCAAGGGCGTGGAGCACCCCGAAGATGCCCAGCGATTGGTGGCCATGGGTGTTGACGGCATCTGGGTTTCCAACCATGGGGGTCGCCAGCTGGACGGCGCCATTGCCACGGCGGATGCATTGCCGCTGATTGCGCAAGCGGTGCCTGGCACACCATTGATCATCGATTCCGGTGTCAGGCGTGGCGTGGACGTGTTGAAGGCGCGTGCAGTGGGCGCCTCGGGTGTTGCGGTGGGGCGGGCCGCGTTGTACGGTGCCGCTGTGGCCGGTGAGGCCGGTGCTTATCGGGCGCTGCAAATTATCATTGACGAATTGAAGCTCTCCATGAAACTCGCCGGCGCAGCCTCGCTGACCGAGTTGGGTCCGCACTGGGTGGTGCGATAAGCACCCGCTGCGCTTGAGCGCGAGTGGGTCGCTGGGTGCGACCGCACTTCTCAATCCAGACGCTGTTCGGTCTGTCCATCAAACAGATGGACCTTGCTCACGTCGATGTCGAGATGGACGGTGTCACCCGGTTGCACCGAGGTGCGACCATGCATCACCAGGGTGAGTGGCGACCCCCCTACGTGAAGCAGCAGTTCGGTCTCGGCACCGGTGGGTTCCACCACCACCACCTGGGCCGGCACGCCTTGCTGGGTGGTGGACAAGGTCATATCGCTGGGACGGATGCCGTAATGAACGGTTCGCCCCGCATGACGGGCCAGGCTGGCGGGCACGGGCCACTGAACGCCTTGGGCCGCGACCGCTTGCGTGCCAGCCTTGAAGTCGCCTTTCACCACGTTCATGGCCGGTGACCCGATAAATTGCGCCACGAACAAGTTGCCCGGGATGTCAAACAGTTCCAGGGGCGTGCCAATTTGCTCGACGATGCCATCATGCATCACCACAATGCGGTCGGCCATGGTCATGGCCTCGATCTGGTCGTGCGTGACATACACCGTGGTGGTTTTGAGGCGTTGGTGCAATTCTTTGATTTCGGCACGCATGGCCACGCGCAGCTTGGCATCAAGATTGGACAGGGGTTCGTCAAACAGGAATACCTTGGGGTCGCGCACGATGGCGCGGCCCATGGCCACACGCTGACGCTGCCCACCGGAGAGCTCACGCGGATAGCGCTCCAGCAGCGACTCCAGGTTGAGGATGCGGGCCGCATGCGCCACACGCTCTTGCATCAGCTGCGCGTTGGCCTTGCGCAGGCGCAGGCTGAAGCCCATGTTCTCACGCACCGTCATATGAGGGTACAACGCGTAGCTCTGGAACACCATGGCAATGTCACGGTCCTTGGCCTCGAGGTCATTGACCGGGGTGTTGTCAATGATGATCTCGCCATCGGTGATGTCCTCAAGACCTGCGAGCATGCGCAACAGCGTGGATTTCCCGCAGCCCGAGGGGCCCACCAGCACCACAAATTCACCGTCGCGAATGTCAAAGCTGATACCGTGAATGATGTCGGTCTTGCCGAACGATTTCTTGATGTTGTGAAAGGATACGGATGCCATGTCGGCCTCTCAGGATTTGACGGCGCCAGATGTCAGACCTGACACCATGTAACGCTTGAACGTGTAATAAATGGCAGCCGGTGGCATGGCGTAGATGAGGCCGGTGGTCATCAAGAGCTCCCACGGTGAATCATCGGCAGACAGAAAGTTCCCCAGGGCCACCGCAACGGTCACGCTCTTGTCGTTGGACAGCAGCAAGAAGGCGTAGAGGTACTCGTTCCAGGCCAGCAGCAGCGAGTACGTGCCCACCGCGACCAGGGAAGGCACCATGAGGGGCAGGTACACCATGAAGAACAACTGCATGGGGGATGCACCGTCCATGCGAGCGGCCTCATCGAGTTCATAAGGCAGCTTGTCGGATGCTTGCTTGAGTACCCAGATGCAATAAGGCGAGGCAATCGTCACCATGGCCAGAATGAGCGCCCATTGCGAATTGAGCAGCCCATACAGCCCCATGGTCTTGTACATCGGCACGGCCAGAAAAGCCGCCGGGATGAAGTAGGTGAACAGCGCCAGATTCATCACGGTGCGCCCACCACGCACTTTCAGGCGGCTGATGGCAAAGGCTGCGCACGTGGCGATCAGCAGGGTCAGGAAACCCACGGTCAGGGCAATCAGCAACGAGTTACCCATCTGGATCCAGAAGTGGTCCAGGTAGAAGTGCTTTTGATGGAACACAAAGTCAAAGTTCTGCAGCGTGGGTTCCTGGGGCCAGAGCCGACCCGAGGTGGCCGAGTCTCTGGCAGAGATGGCGAACAAAAACATGTGATAGATGGGCACCAGTGTCCACACCAGCACCGGAATGCCAATGAGCAGCAACTTGGCTTCCGTGGTCACGGTTTTGAGGAAGGATCTCTTCATGGTCGAGCCTTTATTTGGAGAGTCGCTTCATCATGTAATACACCAGCGGCAGCACCAGCGGTAAGGCCACCACGATCGAGGCCATGGCCAGATCCACCTGGTCGAGACGCAGGTAGCGAATGCCCAGCGTGGCCAGCACGTGCGTGAGGTCGGCGGGCCCGCCGCCAGTCAGCAAATAAACGCTGTTGAAGTCACCCAAGGTCCAGATCATCGAGAGCAGGGTGGAGGTGAGGTAGAGCGTCTTCATCGAGGGCCAGGTGATGAAGCGAAATTTTTGCCAGGTGGTGGCTCCATCGACCGAGGCCGCCTCATACTGATCCGAGGGAATGGCCATGCGACCGGCTAGCAGAATCAGCGTCCAGAACGGCAGCGACTTCCAGATGTGCATGAGCATGGAGAAGGTGAGCGCCAGCGTGGGGTCGTTCAACCAGTTCGGACCGTCCAGGCCTGTCATTCGAAAGATGGTGCTGTTGATGACCCCCCATTCCGGGTTGAGCATGAAGCGTACCGAGAGGATGGTCGGTATCGAGGGGACCGCCCAAGGCAGGATGAACAAGGCGGAGATGATCTTGATCCACCAGCGGGTCTGAATGAAAAAGCCTGACAACAACAGCGCCAACACCATCTTCACATTGATCGCCACGACCAGAAATACCAGCGTATTGACGGCGGTTCGAAAAAAAATAGGATCTTCAAAGAGCTTCACATAGCTCTCGGGATGGCGTGCCAACCACAGCCCGTAACACACGGGGTACAGCACAAAGACCAGGAATATCAGCAAGTAAGGCACCACCAGCCAACGGCCCCAGAACTCCCAGGACGAACTGGTGCGCGCGGGCGCGACAGCAGATGGCAGGGTCGCGGATTCGGACATCGTCACACTCTCTAACAAAAGGGCGGCTGCCCATCACAGGCAGCCGCCATTCTCGTCAACGCCTGATCAGCGCGCGACGGTCTTGATGCGGTCAATCATTTCATCGACCGCCTTCTCCACCGGCACTTTTTCATTCAGCACGCGGTTCATCGCCTTGGCCCAGACGTTTTCGTTGTTCAACTGGGTGAAGCGGAAGTTCTTGGTGAACTCAAAAGTCGAGGTGCCGGCCATGAACTGGTCATACACGGCCTTGCGATGCACGTCCTCTTTCCAGAACTTGCTTTGCTGACCGGTCTTGGTGACTGGGAACCAGCGGCCCAGGGATCCCTCGACGTAAGGCGTGAGATTTTCCTCCTGCAGGATGAAGCTGAGGAACTCCTTGGCGCGCGCCTTGTTCTTCGAGTCTTTGAAGATCACGCCAGTTTTGATGGCGGCGCGGTAGGTCATCTTGCTGCCGTCGGGCTTGTTGGGGAAGCCTGCCGTTTTGATCAGCTCGGTGTAGTTTTTCTTGGCCGTGGCACGCTGGGCCTCGGTCAAGGTTGAGTTATTCATGTCGTCGAGCCATTTGGCGGCGATCGAAATGGTGGCGTTGTGGGTCATCACCGTGGTCCTGTTGTGGAAGGCCACGTTGTTGTCCGGATCTTTCCAGCTGGTGGAAGACGGTGGCGTACAGCCCTTGGCATAAACCGCCGTGTAATCGGAAACGGCCGCAATCAGGCCTTTGCGCACGTCTGGATCATCGACCAGCAGCTTGCCCGAATCATTCACGAGCTTGATGTTGTAGGCGTCCATGAACGTCAGGAACGAGAAGAACGAGTCGGTCGAGTCCACGCCCATCGGCTGGCCGATACCGAAGGTGCGCTGGCCAGTCTTTTGGCGTGAGGCCGGTTGCACCTTGTCGCACCAGAAGCTCCAGTACTCTTTCCAGGTGGTCGGGATGTCCGTGTCCTTGAATCCGGCGTCGGCCAGCATGTCAGCCCAGTACTGGATGTGCATGGTCTGCTGCTTGATCGGGAACGCGTAGTAACTGCGGGTCTGCAGCTTGTTGTTGAACAAGAAAGTGGTTTCCACCGTGTTCGGCGCAAACTTGGCGCGCAGTGGGTTGATCACGCTGGAGATATCCTCGAGCTTGCCGTCATAGGCCCAGGAGGCCGTGGTCTGGAAGTCGTAGGTGTCCGAGTAGGCCAGATCAGGCGGGCTGCCAGCGTCCAGCGCGGCCACGGTCTTGGGGATCATGTCCTGGATCGGGTATTGCGACAACTCGATCTTGACGTTCTTGTATTTGGTTTCGTATTTCTTGATCGCGGCGAACAGTGCATCGTCCTCGGCCTTATAAAAGCCCTTGACCCACCAGACGGTGAGTTTTTCCTGGGCACTGGCCGCACCGCCTGCCACCAGGCCGGCGGCGAGAAGCGTTGCTGAGACAACAACTTTGAGTTTCATAGACATCTCCTTGAGTGATCGTCGTTGGGTTGGAAATCTGGGGATTGGCGCGGCGCTTGAGTTTGCGCGGTGCTGAAATGGGTTGGGCAGGGACCGTGGCGGGTCCCGGTGTGTCAATGGGGTGTCCATCGGGCGAAGGAGCTTCTTTCCGAATCATAGGACCATTGCAACGAGGGGTCTGCCCTCGCTTTCCCTAGGACAAATAAGGCTTGGAGCAGGCACTTACTCTTGGTCAATCTTTCTGTCGGCCATGACTTTTCGTAAATTGTTGATATCACGTTCCACCCGGGTGCGGAACTCGGTGGGACTACTCGCCTGAGGTTGTCCCCCCAGTTCCACGAGGCGTTGACGAATGGCGGGTGTCTCCACCACGGCCCGAATTTCGCGGTTCAACCGCTCCACGATGGCCGGCGGGGTGCCAGGAGGCGCAGCAATGCCTAGCCAGGATTCGAACACCATGCCCGGGTAAAAATCTGCCACCGCTGGAACACCCGGGACCGGGCTTTTGCCTGTGGGGGAGGTCACGGCCAGAACGCGAACCCGTTGATCCTTGAGGAGGGACGCGGTCAGCGTCATGGTGTCCACCATCACATCGATGCGGCCCGCCAACAACTCGGTCATGGGGCCTACGCCGCCCTTGAAAGGAATGTGATTGAGTTGGATATTGGCCTCGGATTCAATCCATTCGGTCGCCAGGTGCATGGCCGTGCCCACGCCCACCGAGGAGTAACTGATCTTGCCGGGTTCAGCCTTGGCGCGTTGAACCAGATCTTGAAACGATTTGAAGGGGGAGTCCGGTACCACCGACAGTGCCAGCGGGTAGGTGGTGACTGTGCTGATCCAGTTGAAGTCATTCACGGGATGAAAGGGCAATTGCTTTCTCATGGCGGCGCTGCTGGCATGGCCGCTGGGAATGAAGAGCAAGGTATAGCCATCGGGCGCTGCGCGCACCATCATCTCGGCGGCGATGTTGCCGCCTGCACCGGGCTTGTTGTCGACCACGACACTGTGTCCCAGCCGATCCCCCAGCGGTTTGGCGATCAGCCGTGCCACGATGTCCGAGCCCCCGCCAGGCGGATAGCCCAGCAAGAGTCGAATGGGCTTGGCGGGCCAATCCGCCGCGGATTGTGCCCAGGCCCAGGAACTCAGTGCCAACAGGCACAAGCCCAGGGCGCTTCTCAGGGAGCGGGAACGGATGGGTTTCACGAGACTGTCGTGGCGCATGGCATACGATCCTGTGGTGAAGTCGACGAACCATTCTAGAAGGCTCCCAATAGTCCGCAATGGCGGCAACCCCAGGAACCGGTGTGGTTGTCATCCACGACAGCCCCTCGATTGAATTACAGTAGTCGCACCCTCACCGCTCACGCATGCCCCATGAAACGAGACCAGGTCCTTGACCGCACCCGTCACTGGTTTGACGCAGGCCATTACCAGTCGCTGCTGTCACGCCGGGTGGCCATGCCCACGGCCAGCGATCAGCCCGGTAACCAGGACGTGTTGCGGGCCTATCTGTCGCAGGAAATGGTGCCTGATCTGATGGCGAGCGGGTTTGAATGCCAGGTGTTTGACAACCCGGTGGCCGACGCGCCGCCGTTGATGGTGGCCAGACGCATCGAGGGTCAGGGTCTGCCGTGTGTCCTGACCTACGGGCATGGCGATGTGATCAATGGACAGGACAACCAGTGGCGAAGCGGGCTGCAACCTTGGCAGATGACGATCGAGGGTGACCGATGGTATGGGCGCGGCACGGCCGATAACAAGGGTCAGCACACGGCCAGCCTCTCGGCGTTGAAGCAGGTGATCGATGCCCGCGGGGGACATCTGGGCTACAACGTCACGGTGTTGCTGGAGATGGGCGAGGAGGCGGGCAGCCCGGGTTTGCGCGAATTTTGTGAACACCATCGTGACTTGCTGGCGGCGGATTTGCTGATTGCCTGCGATGGTCCTCGCGTGCATGCCCAGCGGCCCACTGTGTTTTTGGGATCCAGGGGATTGGTGAACTTCACGCTATCCCTGCAAAGCCGCGAGCGCGCCTACCACTCAGGCAATTGGGGCGGGGTATTGACCAACCCCGGTATTCGCATGGCTCACGCAGTGGCCACCCTCACCGATGCCAGCGGCCGCATGCAAGTGCCAGGGCTGTTGCCGCCGGCTGTGTCGGCCGATATCCGTCAGACCTTGGCCGAGGTCAGCATTGGTGGCGGAGACGACGACCCGCTCACCAATCCCCGCTGGGGGGAGCCAGGCTTGAGCGAGGCCGAGCGTTTGATGGCCTGGAACACGATTGAAGTGCTGGCCATGGGGGCAGGCAACCCCCAGCGCCCTGTGAATGCCATTCCACCCAACGCGGTGGCCCATTGCCAATTGCGCTTTGTGCCGGGAACACCTTGGCAGCAGTTGGCGGACATCGTGCGCGCGCACCTGGACGCTCACGGCTTTGACGATATTGAGGTCAAGGTCAAATCCACCAGCCCGGCCACGCGTCTGGATGTCAAGCACCCCTGGGTGTCATGGGCCTTGACCTCGATCGAACGCAGCGTGGACAAGCCGGCCACCTTGCTGCCCAACCTGGCGGGGTCGCTGCCCAATGATGTGTTTGCCGAGGTGTTGGGCTTGCCCACGATCTGGGTCCCACATTCGTATCCGGCTTGCGCCCAGCATGCGCCCAACGAACATTTACTGGCGAGCGTGGCGCGTGAGGGCATGACCTTGATGGCCGGCTTGTACTGGGACTTGGCGGAGCCAGCCTCGGGCGCTCCTTGGTTCAAGGGATAGGTCGCCCCAGGGCAGCAAGCATTCAGCAAACATCCTACAAACGGGGGATTCTTCTAGGCGCTGCGTCTATCTAGGATCAGGGTTAGCCGGGCCGCCTAAGTTTCGAGGCCCGGGTTATCATGGTTGGTGATGCGTTAAGCCGACCGATTTGCCACCAGGGATGATCGACTTGTCATGACTGCCGCACGCAAAGAGTGGACCCAAGAACATCAACACCAGCTCAAAGGCGCACGCCTGCAAGCCGGTGTGAGCGATGTGGCCTTTGCGCGCGACAACGCGATCGCCTTGCGACACCTGCAACAACTGGAAGAAGGCGGTTCGTCGGCGTTTTATTCTGAATCGATCAAGTACGACATGGGGGCCAAGCTGCTCAAGCGCTTGGGCGTCGAGCCGCATGTTGCCAACGCTGTGGATACAGTGCCAGACCTTCCCAAGGCCGGGCCAGACCAAACAGCCGCCACAGTGGACACAGCTTCCAGCGTGGTGCCCCCCGAACCGCTGGCAACCCTACCCGGCCCGGCGGCTGTCGCTCAGAAGACGTCTCACTCTCGCCTGCCCACGATCTTGCTCTCGCTGGTGGGGGTGGGGTTGATCGTGGCCGGTATCAGTTTGATTCCATCCATCCATCCGCCTGGCGCGACGCAAGGGGTGGTGCAAGTCTCGGCTACAGCGCCACCACTCACTGAAGCGATGCCCGCTCCACGTGGCACTGAGTCTGGTGCTGCTGTCCAGGAGGATCGCGTGGGCCAGGCGGCGTCGGCTGACAAATCCGCGGCAACACCCGCAGGGACCGCGACAAGCTCCGCCGCGCTGGTACCCCCCTCACCGCTTGACTCATGTCTCACGAACGGCGCTGCGCACACCATCGTGCCGTCGCAGCCCTCAAAGGCCGCCGACTATGTGTATGTCACCGCCGTGAGTGATGTGAGCGTGTGCGTGCGCGATGCTGCTGGCCAGGTGACCCGAAAATCATTGCAGGCGGGTCAGAGTGTCAACATCCCTGGGCAACAGCCCTTCGAGGTCACGGGCGAGAATCTGAACCATTTGCGGGTCTTCTTTCAGGGGCAACGCATCTGGTTCCAGGCCGAGGCCACCCGCTTGCGCCTGACCGCGGCGACAGCCAGCGATTGAATCCCGCAAGCGTTCCGATAGACTCCCCACGAGTCGCAACGCATGCAGGAGTGGAGAGATCATGCACATTGGTATCGCTGGTACAGGAAAGATGGGAGCCGCCATGGCGGTTCGGTTGCAATCCCTGGGTCACCAGGTCACGGTCTGGAACCGCACCCGAGCGCGCGCCGAGCCCTTGCTGGCTACCGGCATGGGCTGGGCCGATACCCCGCAGGCGCTGGCCGACGCCACCGAGGTGGTGATCAGCATCATCACCAACGACCAGGCCCTGGATGAAGTCTATGGGTCTGCCACCGGCCTCTTCAAGGCCCGTGAACCGAATCGTCTGTTCATCGAAATGAGCACCGTGCCGCCGGGCAAGCAGGAGGCCATGGCAGCGCTGGCGCGGGCTGCCGGGGTGGCTTACCTGGAGTGTCCCGTCAGTGGCAGTATCGGCCCCGCGCGGGAAGGCAAGCTCATGGGCTTTGCCGGTGGTGAGGCCGAGGTGCTGGAACGGGCTCGACCCGTGCTGGAAGGCGTGTGCCGCCGAATCGAACACGTGGGCCTGCATGGAGCTGGTGCGCGCATGAAGCTGGCCATCAACTTGCCCCTCATGGTGTATTGGCAAACCTTGGGCGAGGCCTTGTCCATCATCGAACCGCTGAATCTCGATCCGAAACTGGTGGTGGAGCTGTTCAGTGAATCGTCCGGGGGCCCCAACATGTTGAAGGTTCGTGGGGGCATGCTGACGCAGGCCCTGGCCCATGAGCCCAGCGAGCAAGTCACGGTGCAATTGGCGGTGATGCGCAAGGATGTGCGCTCCATGCTCGAGCACATCCAGTCCATGGGGCGCTCCGCTCCCCTGGTCGAAAACACGTTGCAGCAATTTGACCGGGCTGCCGCGCAGGGCCTGGACGAGGCCGATTGCACCCGGTATCCGGTCTGGTGGGTTGACTCACGCAGCTGACTCGAGCCCGGATCGTCGTCAGGCAAGTATGGGGCAAGTGGCGATAAAGCCTGGCCCCGCCCACCGGGCATCAATCGATCTTCATGTCACGAATCACCGGGCGGTACTGGTCCATCTGACGTTTGAGCATGGCTTCCTGCTCGGCGCCGCTGGAGCCAACCGGCTCAGCGGCGAGGTCGTTCAAGCGACGAATCACCTCGGGGGTTTTCAAGGCTGCAGCGATTTCGCGTTGCAACACCTCTAGCACGTCACGCGGTGTTTTGGCCGGAGCGAACAAGCCATTCCAGCCCTCCAGTTCCAGGTTGGGAAAGCCCAGTTCACGCACGGTGGGTACATCCGGCAGGATGCTCATGCGGCGCGAGGCCGTGGTGGCGATGGCCTTGATCTTGCCGGCACGGATATCGGCCAGCGACGAGGACAACTGATCTCCACCGATCTGAATGCGCCCGCTCAGCAACTCCTGTTTCAAGGGGGCCGCCCCTTTGAAGGGCACGTGCTGCATATCGACCTTGGCCTCACGCTTGAATGCTTCACCAAGGACATGCACGGCAGATCCTGGACCGGTAGAGCCGTAGTTGTATTGCAGTTGCGGCTGGGTGCGCAGCAGGTTGGCGAGTTCGCGCAAATCTTTGGCGGGGACGCTCGGGTTGGCGGTCAGCACAAAGGGAACGTACACGACGATGGAGACGCCGACAAAATCGGTTTCAGCATTGAAGGGCGATCGGTTGGACAGCGATTGCGCCACCGAAGACAACGGGAAGGTGATGTTGTGCATCAACAGGGTGTGACCATCCGGCGCAGCCTTGGCCACGATGTCTGCACCGATGGCGCCCCCGGCACCGGCCTTGTTCTCCACCACCACGGGTTGTCCCATGGTCTCGCTCAAGCGCTGTGCCAGGATGCGTGCGACGATGTCGGTGGTGCCGCCCGCGGGGAAGGGCACGATCATGCGGATCGGCTTGCTGGGAAATGTTTGGGCCATGGCGCCCAGTGTGAGGCCGCAGCCCACCAACCAGGCGGCTAACAGCCGGCGGCTGTGCTGCCAACCCGAGCGGACGGAATGTGAAATCGTTGTGTTCATGAAAATCTCCTGTGTGTGATCGGGGTCATGACGTCAGGGTCGAGCGCGGAGTGTTGCGCGCATCCGATGACGAGGTGGCAACGGGCTGGGGCGTGCCAAGGCCGAGTTGACCCACCACCTCAAACAGGCGGCGAATCACGTCGGCCTCGATGTGCCGGGTGATGAAGACCAGCCGAGAGTCATGGTCGTCGCTGGGCCAGCGGTCGAGTTCGACGGGCGGGTGAAACAGGTGTTGTACGCCTTGCACCACCACGGGCTTTCCCTCGACGTTCACAATGCCCTTGACGCGCAGCAAGTCGGGCCCACGCATCTGGGTCAGCAAATCCAGCGCGCTGGAGAAGGCGGACCAATCGAAGGGCTGTTGAAAGCGCAAGGACAGGGTGCGGATGGACGGATCGTGCGGGGGGGAACGTTCCCCCAGGTAGCGGCCCGCACGGGACGTGGTGGTCGACGTGTCGGCCAGGGACTCGCCGAGAAACTGCAAGGTGTGCTCGCCAGCGCGTGCCGACGCCAGGCCCAGGCCGATGAGTGCACGCGGCGGCAAATCGCCGTGCACAACCAGGCTGGGCGTGGCCTGCGGGTTGAGATCAGACAAGCGCTGCTGCAACGATGCCAGCCCCTCGGGCGTTGCGAGATCGGATTTGCTGATGAACAGACGATCCGCCACCGCCACTTGCTTGACCGCCTCGGGCTGGGTGTCGAGCGTGGACAGACCGTTGACCGCGTCGACCAAGGCCACCAGGCCATCGAGTCGAAATTGCGCGCCAATCAGCGTGTCGCTGATCAATGTCTGAATGACAGGTGCTGGGTCGGCCAACCCGGTGGTTTCGATGATCACGCGATCAAAGTCAAACACTTCGCCGACTTGTCGACGGGCGAACAGGTCGCGCAGGGTCTCTTGCAAATCGGTGCGCACCGAGCAGCAGATGCAACCGTTGGCCAGCAGGCTGATGTTTTCCGAGGATTGGCTGACGAGATCGTGGTCAATGCCGATCTCGCCCACCTCGTTGATCACCACGGCCACGCGGTTCATGTCCGGGTGCCGGACCAGGCGCGAGATGAGGGTGGTTTTGCCGCTACCCAGAAAGCCTGTGATCAGCGTGACCGGTATCTTGCCTGCCAGGGGATCTCGCTGAAAGCTCATGCAGACCGGCGCAAGGGTCAGAGGTTCATTTCAAGCACGTACAGACCACCGGTGAAGCGGTCCACCGTGTAGACAATGCGGCGGTCATCGACATAGACGTCGTTGAGTTGGATGGCACCGGCCGGCGAGAGCTTGGGCGCCCCGGGGACAAAGTACGCCACCTCTTGCACCTGGTAGGGGTTGGTGGTGTCGTAGACCCGAACGCCCGCGTTGAAAAACGACCCGATGATGAGCGTGTCTGACTGGAACGACGTGGGCACCGGCAGGTTTTCGTGCAGGTTGTGTGCGCCAAAGCGACCGCCGCGTTTGGCAAAGGCCTCATAGGGCGGTGCCGGAAACGTGCCAATGGGTACCGGGTTGGCTTCATTGCGCGCGTCCACCACCCACACGAGTTTGGGCCAGTCCGCGCCGTTGTCCTGCACGCACTCGTCGCTCACGATCCACATGCCGCGATCAAAGAGGGGCAGCACGGTGTGGGTGAAGCCATTGAACGGCGGCGAGTGGTTCCACTGCGACACCACCTTCATGTGGCTCAGGTCAGAAATGTCGAGCACCACGGAGCCGCCGTCGATGTAGCCTATGAAGGCGCGGTCCGGGCGCTGGGGGAATACATTGGTGTTGTGGGTGCGAAAGCCGGTGTCAAATTGAGCGGGCAGGCGAGCCGGCGGCGGTGCGGCATCGCCTTCACGGGTGCCCGGGTACCACCAGCGCCCAACCTCTTGCGGCTTGCTGGGATTGGCCAGATCAATGACGCGGTAAAACTGATCATCCAGCGGGTTGCGCGGCTGAAAGTCCGGCGCGCCCGAGGACATGTGCACATAACGTCCATCCACAAACCATACCGCGTGCACGCCGCGCGAGTGTGGCCCCGAGCAATCGAAGTGGGAGATCAGGCGCGGAGTTTCCGGTTTGCTGATGTCAAAGATGTCAATGCCCGCCGGTTTGATGCCCACCGTGCTGGCCTGGTAGGCCACCACCATGGTGTCACCGACCACGTCCAGCGAATTGGATCGCAGCTTCATGTGCGGCAAATCGGTTTGTACGATCAGCTTGGGGTTGCGTGGATCGGTGACATCCACGCCAGAGAAATTCTTGGGCGCTGATTCATGGGCCAGCCACATGATGCGTCGACCGTCCGAGGTTTGCTGCATGGCCATGCCTTCGCCCAGGCCGCCAAAACCCGCCAGTTCGTGGTGAGCCAGCAACTTCATGTTGTGCGACAGGGTTTGGTCGGCACGTGAAGCCGGGGAGGGAGCGTGGTGCATAAAAAGTGACACTGAAAGTAGAGGGCTTTGTTAATATAAGTCAAAACCAGAAATTGCTGCGTCAGCCCTGTGCAGACCTGACGCCAGCGAGACCCTTTGACACTGAACCTATTGACATAGGAGACATCATGACGACACGCGCACTCTCTCAGGCTCTGTTTTGGCGAATCGCCCTCACCACACTCCTTGCGGGGTGGCTTGCGCTATGGGGTGCGGGACAAGCACTGGCACAAGGTTTCCCTAACCGCCCTGTGCGACTCATCGTGACTTACCCTGCCGGCGGAAGCTCGGACTTGATGGCCCGCATCATGGGTCAAAAATTGAGTGAGGTGTGGGGTCAGCCTGTCATCATTGAAAGCAAGCCCGGCGCGGCCGGTTCGATCGGCATGGAGTTCGCCGCACGCCAACCTGCCGATGGTTACACCTTCGTCGTGGGCAACCTTGGACCAGCAGGGGTCAACCCTTTGCTGACCAAACTGCCCTACAGCATGGAGCGTGACTTCATCGCCGTGGCCCTCACGGCTGTCGGTCCCAACATTCTGGTGGTGCCCACAGCCTCCCCGCACAAAAGCCTGGCGGACTTGCTGGCGGCCGCACGTGCCAAGCCCAACACCGTCAACTTTGGCACCAGCGGACCGGGCAGCATGTCGCACCTGGCCGGCGAGATGATCATGCGGCAAGCCGGCGTCAAGATGACCGGCGTGCCCTACAAGGGGGGCGGGCAGGCCGTGAATGATCTGCTGGCCGGCCAGATCGACATGATGGTCTCGGACGCGTTGCCGGTGTCGCAGCACATCCGAACGGGCCGTCTGCGTGCCCTGGCCATCACCAGCGCCAAGCGCTCAGCCATGAACCCGGACATCCCGACCTTTGCCGAGGCTGGGCTGGACGGTCTGGTGGCCAACAACTGGTGGGGTGTGTTCCTGCCCGCCGGCACGCCCAAGGCTGTGGTGGACAACTACAGCGAAGTGCTGGGCAAAATCATGGTCAATCCCGATTTGAAAGAGCGCTTTGCCGGCCTGGGGGTCGAGGCCACGATGAGCACGCCGGCTGAGTTTCGCCAGTTCCTTGCGGCCGAGCAGGCCAAATACGCCAAGCTGATCGCCGACAACAACATCAAGGCTGAGTGACCCCAGGCGGCAAAACCCGTCCATCAACGGCGTGGATCAACCGCTTGCCGTCCAAGCCCGCGAGGGCTTAATCGGCGCGAATGCCGGTCTGTCGAAATAAGGCCTCGTAGCGGGCCAATTGCTGACCCAGTGCGGTGCTCAGTTCCTCGGGGCTGGCGCCGCGCGGCGAGAGGCCTTGTGCCAGCAATTGCTCGCGCACGGCCGTATCCCCCAGGGCTTTCACCACTTCCTGATGCAGCCGCTGCGCAATCGGCCTGGGCGTGCCGGCCGGCGCCATCAGGGCAAACCAGGAGTTGAATTCATACCCGTTCAACCCGGACTCGGACACGGTGGGTATGTCGGGGAATTGGGCCAATCGTTTGGGCGTGCACACGGCAATCAGCTTGAGCCGGTTGGCTTTAACCAATGAGTTCACCGTGGCAATGCCCTGAAACGCAGCCTGGACTTCATGGCCAGCCACCCCCACGGCGGCCTGCGTCGCTCCCTTGTAAGGCACGTGAGTGAGTTGTAAACCCGCCTGGTTGGCAAACAGAGCCATGGCAATATGTTGGGGACTGCCATTGCCGCCCGACCCATAGTTCACCCGTCCGGGGGCCTGCCGAGCCGCCGCGATGAAGTCGGCGACGCTGGCGATGGGTGAATCGGCCGGTACGACCAGCCCCCACTCCACGGTCGCGACCAGGGCGATCGGGGTAAAGTCACGCACGATATCCCAGGGCAGCTTGGGGTTCAGGTTAGGCAGCATGGTCATGATGCTGTCGTTGAAGCCGCCCAGGGTGTAGCCATCCGGCGCTGATTTGGCCACCCGGTCCGTGCCAATCGCGCCGGACGCGCCAGCCATGTTTTCGATTGCGATCGCCCCGCCGGTGTTGAGCGCCACTTTCTGCATCACGATGCGCGCCGCATTGTCCACCGCACTGCCTGCCGCCAAGGGCACGATCAACTTGATGGGCTTGTTGGGGTAAGCCGCTTGTGCCGCGGCGGGCGTGGTAGCCACGCTGGCGCCCAGGGCTACCAGACTTTGGGTGGCCGTCATCAACAGCCAATGACGTCGTTTCATGGGGTCGCTCCTTCAAACATGGCGGTCAAGGGGCCGTTGCCGACAAGGTGGGAACCTTCAGTTGTTCGGACAAACGGTCCAGGGCTTGCATGAGTGCCCCCGGCAGGGGGATGCCCTCTCGCAGGTAGGTGGCGCGGCGGGTATGGCTTTGTTCGCCAGGCAGCCAGATACGGTCCACACCCGGAATGCGCTCGCTGTTGCGAATATCGCGGATCAGCACATCCACCTGTTGCTTGAAATGTGACACCTCGCCAAAAGCGGCGGGATCGATGATGGCAATCGCTTGCCCGGTGTCCGTCACGCTGTGCACATCCTGGTTGAAGTCGATCACATCCTTGCCCATGGCCGCACCATTCAATGTACCCGCCAGCAGTCCCACCACCAGGGCCAGGCCATAGCCCTTGTAGCCGCCAATGGGCAGCAGAAACCCCTCTTCGCTGCGCTTGGGGTCGAGCAGCGGTTGACCGAGCCGGTCCATCATCCAGCCCTCGGGCATCATCTCACCGCGTTGTGCCTTGGCCTTGACCTTGCCATAGGCCGCGACGGTGGTAGCCATGTCCAGCACGATGGGAGCTTCCTCTCCCGCCGGAATGGCCGCAGCAATCGGGTTGGTGGACAGCAGCATGCTGAGCCCTCCCCAGGGAGGCAGGTGGTTGGCGTTACCCACCGCGAAGTACAGACCGATCATGTCGTGCTCCAACGCCATGCGAGCGTAGAGCGAGGCGGGACCCGCGTGGTTGCTGAAGTGGCTGCCCACCCAGGCCATGCCACTCTGACGTGCCTTGCTGATGGCCAGTTCCGCCGCACGCTTCATGACCAGATGGCCCATGCCGTTGTCGCCATGCATCAAGGCGGTGGCGGCGCGCTCTTGCTCGACGCGGATGTTGGGGCGGGTGTTCACACCACCCGCCAGAATGCGTTTGCAGTACTGGGGCAGTCGAATCACGCCGTGACCATCCGAGCCTTGCAGATCGGCCTCGGCCATGAGTCGCGCCACGGTTTGGGCATCAGCATCCGGCAAACCCACGGCCTGCAGGGTGGTGGTCATGTAGCGTTCGAGTTGTCGAACCTGGATGGTGGCATGGGTCATGGTGCTATCGATATCAACGTGCAAGGACGGCGCAGTTAGGCGATCCAGCGACTGGGCGGCGTGAACCATCCGCCCTAACGGCGGAACAAGAGAAACGTGGAACCGTTTTCAGCTCTTGCAAAGGGGTTGTGTATTGCTTTGGCAGGCGCTGCAACGGTCCATGCGGGAGTGGCCCAGGGCCTTGTTGACACGGGGCATGACTTCCTCGGCCATCAGCACCATGGACCGACGCGCCAGCACCGGGTCGGCCCAGTCGAGGCCGGCATACACCAGTTCGCCAAAGTCGCCCACCTTTTCGTGCAAGGCCAGAATACGGTCCACGACTTCGTTCACGCCCCCGGCAATCACCAGGTTGTCCAGGATTTCGTCCAGCGGCACCGGATTTTCAGGGGTTTTGCCGTCCATGCTGAACACGGCATCGCGCTTGCCCTTGCGCAACTTGTGATACAGGTTGCGGTAGTAAAAGCGGTACGGGCTTTGTTCTGAATTGCGCCCGTAATCCTTGGCCACCTTGTCGTCATCCGCCACCATGATGGTGCGTGCCACACGCCAGTCGAGCGGGCAGGCTTTCTGCCCCACGTTGGTTTTGCCCTGCACGTAATTGTCCCAGTGCGATTTGATCCACTTGTCATACAGGAAGTTGGCTGACAAAGGGTGAAAATCTTTTTCACCCATGGCGATCACGCCCTTGGAGAATGGCGCCACCACCGTGCCCACGATCTCGGGTCGTGGGTTTTGAAAGGGCTTGTACATCATGCCAGTGTTGGTCACCTCGTCGTAGGTGAGCTTGGTCGAGACTTTGAAGCGGTTGTCAGGCAGGTCGATGTCGAATGGCGCTTTGGATTCCCAGATCTTCAGAATGACGTCGATGGACTCGGCGAACATCTTGTTGCGGTCTTCGTGGAAGATGCCCAGTGCCTCTGCGTCTGAGGGCAGGGCGCCCGGGCTCACGCCCAAGATGAATCGTCCCTGTGCGATGTGGTCAAACATCGCGGCATGACACGCCACCAGAACCGGGTGGAGGTGCGAAAGGTTGGTGGTGCCGGTGCCCAGCTTGATGTTCTTGGTGGAGTGGATCAAGGTGGCCTGAAACATCATGCTGCTGGTGATGTTTTCCACCAGATCGGTCAGGTGTTCTCCCACAAAGGCGTCGTAATAGCCGAGCTGATCCGCCAGGATGATGATCTCGCGGTCTTCGCGCAAGGTCTCAGTGGGGTTGCGGGAGGCCGGGTGCACCGGCATGGTGAAGTATCCAAGTCTCATAGTGGGTGATCCAGATTCAAGCAGCAAACACACCGGCCATTGATAGAGCCGACCCGGCACTGTAGGTGAAATCATAAAACCGGACAAGTTCTAGCGAATCAGTCGGTTATCGCGCAAGGTCTTGGCTGTCGCATGGGGCTCATGTCTAGGGAAGACCAACTTGCGAGCCCCATGTCTTTTGGTTAGGGTCAGAACTTGTCCATCAGTTGCTGTTTCAGCAGCCGCAGGTGATGTCGATGAAGGCTCGCGCACAAAAACTGTGCGGCCATGATGCCGGTCTGCAATATCCCGTGGAGTCATATCGTGAAAGTGTTGAAGATGAACCGAGTTGCGCGTACCTGGGTGGTCAGCCTCTGCATGCTGGCGGCGGGCTATGCCGGCGCCCAGAGTTTTCCCAACAAGACCCTTCGCATCATCGTGCCGGCCGGCCCGGGCAGCGCGGTGGATGTGGTGGCCCGCGATCTGACGCCCGGTCTGTCTGAGGCCCTGGGCCAACAAGTCATTGTGGAAAACCGCCCGGGGGGTAACAGCAGCATTGGCGCCCGTGAAGTCTCGCGAGCGGCTGCCGATGGGCACACCCTGCTGCACGGCAACGTCAACAACGCACTGAATGACTTGCTGAGCCCGCAGCCCTGCTGCAAGCTCAACGATGCGCTGGTACCGGTGACGCGGATGACGTCCTCCCCGCTGGTGCTGGTGGCACACCCTTCGGTGCCAGCCAACAACCTGAAAGAGCTGATCGCCCTGGCCAAGTCTCAACCCGACCAGCTGACCTTTGCCTCGGGCGGATCCGGCTCGATCACGCAGTTGCTCGGGGAGTTGGTCAAGCTGACCGCCAGCGTGCGCATGCGCGAAGTGCCCTACAAGGCCATCGGTGCAGAAATGCCCGATTTGCTGGCAGGTCATGTGATGGTCGCTTATCTGGCCCCGTCGGTGGTGGCGCAGCACATCAAGGCGGGCAAGCTCAAAGGTCTGGGCGTTGCAGGTCCTCGCCGGGTGCAGATCATCCCGGATGTGCCCACCCTCGCCGAGGCGGGGCTGGCTGGGGTGGAAGCAGCCGGCTGGAATGGCCTGTTTGTGCCGGCGGGCACCCCGGCGCCCGTGATCCTGCGCCTGCAACAAGAGACCGCCAAGGTCATGGCGTCTGCGGCCTGGAAGAACCAGTCGGCCACCATGGGATTCGAACTGGGGGGCGAGTCGCCTCAGGAGTTCGGCCAGTTCGTGCGGCAGGAAATTCAAAAGTGGCAGCGCGTGATTCAAGACGCACGTATTCGCGTCGAGTGACGAACCTGCCGCTCACTCCGTTCAACCCTATCATCCTGCACACTTGTCATGCCTTACTTGAACATCCACGGTGCCAATATTTTTCATGAAGTGTTTGGCGACAGCGGCCCCTGGCTGGCGTTGAACTCGGGGGGGCGTCATCGCTATCTCGAAATGGCGCCTTTGGCGCAGGCGGTGGCGGCCAAAGGATTTCGCGTACTGGTGCACGACCGCCGCAACACGGGTGCATCTGACATCATCATTGGCGGAGAGGGCAGCGAGGAGGACATCTGGGCCGATGACCTGCATGCCTTGCTGCAGCACTATGGTGCCCAGCGCGCCTTTCTCGGGGGCTCTTCTGCCGGTGCCCGGCTGTCCATGACGGTGCAGCGTCGTCACCCCGAGTTCGTGCTGGGCCTGTTGTTGATGCGTGTGACCGGTGGCGCCTTCGCCGCGGGCCGTCTGCCCAACACCTACTACGGGCAATACATCAAGGCCGCCCATGCGGGTGGCATGGCGGGTGTGTGTGACACCGAGCCGTACCGCGAACGGCTGGCCCTCAACCCCGCCAGCCGCGAGCGTCTCATGGCCATGAACCCGCGTGACTACATGGCGGTCATGGGGCGTTGGCTGGCCAACTTCACCAGTGGGCCTGTGGGTCCCGTGATGGGCGTACCCGAGGACGAGCTCAAGTCGTACCGCGTACCAACCCTCGTGGTGCCGGGCAATGACAAGACGCATTCCAGTGTGAATGGCTTGGCCGCTGCCCAGCTGATTCCAGGTGCAGAACTGTTCCGGCTGCCCATGGAAGACCAGGATGTGGACTTGATTGCGTTTCCAGACTGGAAGCCCCACTACCCCGCCCTGGCCGACAAATTCGCCGAGTTCATGCGCCGCCACGCCAAAGCGTAAACACTCTGAACGGGTGAATGCCCAAGTGTGAAAAACGGGCAGGCAGTCACGCCAACCCGTGGCCATGTTGTCGACGGTCAGCCAGCGAGGGCCTGGGCCGCACGCTGAACGGCCCGGATGATGCGCTCGTGGGCGCCACAGCGGCACAGATGCTTGTCCAGTGCGGCGCAAATCTCGTCACGGGTTGGGCGCGGCGTGTGTTGCAACAGGGCACTCGCGCTGACCAGGATACCGCTCAAGCAGTACCCGCATTGACCGGCGTTTTCGGCCATAAAGGCCTCTTGCAGTGCATGAGGTCGCTCGGCAGATCCCAGCCCCTCCAGGGTGGTGATGTCATGGTCCTTAACCGCCCACAGCGGCAGATTGCAGGAGGTTTGTGGCCGGCCATCGACCAGCACCATACAGGCCCCGCACTCTCCCTCACCGCAGCCGAGTTTGGCGCCCGCCAGGCCCAGCTCATCGCGCAAGAGGTTCAGCAAGGGCGTCTTGTCGGGCAGTGAACTCTGGATCGGTTGTGAGTTGATGCGAATCATGGTGAGGTGACGTGAAGGGACGATGAGGGGCTCAAGCCGATTCGTTCACGGCTTGCAGGATGTGGTCCTGCGACAAGGGCAACTGGCGCACGCGCACCCCCAGCGCATCGAACAAGGCATTGCCCAGGGCAGCGGCGACGGGCCCTTGGACAGACTCACCGGCACCCAGGGAGGGTTGGTCGGGTTGGTCCAACACATGGACGGTCACCACCGGCACTTCGGAAAAGCGCAGCGTGGGATAGTCCACCCAACTCTGCGTGGTGACTTGTTGACGATCGAAGTGAACCGCTTCTTTCAGGGTCCAGCTCATGCCCTGCAGGGCGCCGCCCTCGGTTTGGTTGATCACACCGTCGAGATCCACCACACGGCCCACATCCACGGCCACATCCAGTTGCAGCACACGCAAGGTTTCACCCGCTTGCACCCGCGCCAGCACGGCACACCAGGCCGAGGTGTTTTTGTAACGCGCCCAGGCCACGCCATGTCCTACGCCTTCCTCTCGGGGCAAGTGCCACCAGGTGCTGCGCTCCACCACGGCGTTGAGCACGGCCAGGCTTCGAGCGTCGGTCATGTGTCGACGCCGGAATTCCACAGGATCTTGGCCGCTGGCATGGGCCAACTCGTCCATGAAGGATTCAATGGCAAACACATTGGCGTAGGCGCCCAGGGCACGCATGGCCGAGGTGCGAAGGGGCATCACGGTGAGGCGATGATTCACCACGTGCGTATGCTCAATGTTGTAAGCGGGTACTGCATTGCGGTCTGATCCACCGCCTGCCGCCAGGGGCGGATTGATGGCCAGAGGAATAGGCTGACCGTTGGCACGCTGGGACGCACCCAGCAGGGTCGGCAATGCCGCCCGCCCTGGGCGCGAACTGTAGCCATTAGCCCACAACTCGTGGTGCCAGTGGGTGATGTGTCCCTTGTCATTCAAGCGCGCACGTAACGAGACCAGGTGTGCACTGCCCAGGGGGGCGTGGGACAACTCGTCAGCACGTGACCACACCACCCGAACCGGGTCGCCAGGCAGTGCCATGGCGAGCACGACAGCATCGAACGCCACATCATCGGCGCCGTTGTGGCCATAGCACCCTGATCCTTCGACGTGCCGCATCACGATCGCGGTCTTGGGCAGTCCCAGGGCTTTGGTCAAGTCGTCGCGCAGGTTTTGAATGCCCTGGCTGTGGGTCCAGACCTGCAAGGTGGTGCCATCCCATTGGGCCAGCGCGCAACTCAGCCCGATGGAGGCGTGAGCCAGGTAGGGCTTGAGGTAGTCGCATGCCAGGCTGACGCCGTCGCCCGCGTGAAGCAGTTCGCCCTGTTGAATAGGGTAGGTGACTTCGTTGGCTGCAGTGCGCAGGAAGTCAGCCAGCTGATGCATGTCGGGCAGCGCAGCCGGCACGGTCCACTGCACGGCCTCACGCAGTTCGCCCAGGGCCGAATCGGCTGCCAGGTTCGATTCAGCCACGATGCCTATGAAGCGGCCATCCAAGACGCATTGGACGCCTGAGGCAGACCATCTGTCCCGTAACGCGGTGGGTACCGGATGCTGGGCGTTGGTCAGCTGTGCTTCGGCCGCGGGAGCGCGCAAGATTCGACCATGGCGCATGCCCGGTAAGCGCAGATCGTGGATAAAGCGCGGTCGACCCAGGATCTTGTCCGGCAGATCCACGCGGGGCACCTTGCCACGCCCATGCAGCGTCAATTCGCCGTAGGGCTTGGGACGAGACAGGCCCTCGTACTCTCGCATCAGGTTCAGGTCTTGCAACCAGTGCCAGTAATCCCCCAGGTCTTGTCCCTCGGCGGACTTGAATCGACCTTTGTTGACGCGCAGGCTCAGGATGTCCAACTGGTGAGCCTGTGCGGCTCGCTGCAAGGCGAGATACCGAACCTCTGCGCAGGCGTGTCGGATGGCAGATCCGGAATCCTGCACCGAGATACTGCTGCTGGTCATGCCCTCGTCAGGGCCTTCCAGGGTGGTCGCGCTGACCATGCCAATTTGATCCAATGCCACATCGAGTTCGTCGGCAGCAATGATGGACAAGGCCGTCAGGATGCCTTGCCCAAGCTCAACTTTCCCTGTGAAAACCCGCACCACACCTGGATGAGAAAAATCCAGCCACTGCGAGAGCAGGCGGTTGATGTGAAGATTGCCGGGCAGCACGGGTCGTCCGTCGTTGCGGTCAATCGTGAAGGCCCGAGGTGCAGAGGTGCTCATGGTGGCAAGGGACGCGGTCGGTGATTCAAGGCTTGGCGGGGATGACGGGCAGCAACAGCCGGTTCGTGTGCCCGCCACCAAAATGAAGACTCACGAGGTTGTGGAAGACGCTGGGCGGTCGATCCTGGTCGTCGTCGTGCACGAACGGCCCGCATCCCTTCATGGGGTTCTTCATGTTGGACAAGGAGGCAGAGGGGCCGTCCCACTCGTAATCCCGCCCGCGCAGGGACACGGCGATCCGGTACCCCACTGGCACCACAATGCACGTGGGCCAAATCTCGACATCCAGCTGCACCACTTCACCGGGATGCAAAAGTTGCTTTTCATCGTGGGAGTGATACGGGCGGTAGGGCAGGGACTTGGCCGGGTCGAGCTTGCGGTGTGACGCGCGTAACCAGCCCAGGCTGATCGGGTTGTGCGGATCCAGCGCCCCCTGGAAAACCACTTCAGTGCCAGCAGGATCAAAGACGCGCAGCACCACAAAGAGATCGGCATCTTCGGTAGATGAGGAAACCTGCAACCTGATCGCAGACGGTCCGGTGATCTCGGTGGGTTCGGTCATCGGGGCCGACATGAAGGTCAAGCCCTGACCCATGGCCTCGTAGGTGAGCTGGGTTGAGGCGCCGGAATAAGGCTGGGGCGACAGCGTCATCGTGTCCGGGTGCAGATGAAAGTCGGTCCATTGCGTGCGCGCCAGCGGCCACTCGGCCTCGTGCCGCTCGACAAACCGTTCGCCCGGGTGTCGAACCTGCAGCCGCACACGCGGTTCAAGGTTCCAACCGTTGTCCTCGCCCTTAAGAAAGTGGTCAAAAAACTTTCGCTGCATAGTCACACCGTAATCGGTGTAGAAGGGCGCCCAATGCGAGCCCCCATGGGCCTCGAGCCACTTCTGTGGCGACGCAGCGCCGATGAACCCCTCCATGTTGCCGCGCAGATGCAAGCCTTGACCGCCCCAATTGGCGGATGACAGCAGTGGCACCGTCACACGCGACAGATCGACCGAACGTTCACGGTAATAGGGGCTGTCGAGCTCGCGTGTGAGCAACTCATGGGCCATGTTTTCCCGGTTGGCGACCAATTCCTCCGGGCTCAAGGTATCCGGACCACAGGCCAACTCGCCGGTGATAGGGTGACGTCGTCCATGAATGCCCACACCATGCTGAACCGTCTTAACTTGCATGTCTTGCCAATTCTTGCGAAACGAGCACAGGATACCTCCGTGGCGATTGCCGTCGCGGTAGTTGTCGTGCCAGCCTTCCCAGACGCAGATGGCCGCCAGATGAGGGGGTTGCGTGGCAGCTGCGCGCCATTGATTGGCGGCGTAATAAGAGATGCCGTTCAGTCCGACCTTGCCATTCGACCAGGCCTGCACCGCAGCCCATTCAATGCAGTCATGGTAGTCCTTCTGCTCGCGGTCGTTGTTATGGCACAAGTAGCCGGGAGACCGACCAGCACCACGCGAATCCACGCGGATGCACACATAGCCATGGGGCACCCATTTTTCCGGGTCGACCACTTCCCAGTTGGCGTATTGGTTGCTGGTTCCCGAGACCGCATCGGGATTTTCTCGGCACATGATGTCCCAGGCGGTTTGGTAGCCCTCCTGAAAGGCCACGCCTTTCCCATAAGGGCCGTAGGTCATGATGACGGGGTAGTGCCCAGCGGGAATGGGACGGAAGATGTCGGCTCTCAGGACCAATCCATCGTCCATGCGAATGGGGACATCCCAGTCGATGTGCATGCCATCGCGAACCTCGGACTCGAATTCTGCTGACATCACGCGTCACTCCGGTTTGATGTTGGCGGCTTTGGCCACGCGCGACCACAAGTCGATCTCCCGCTTGATGCGTGCTTGAAACTCTTCGGGGGGCATGCCGCCAGGATCGGCACCCAAGCCCTGGATTTTTTGTTGAACATCGGGATCCTTCAGCACCGCGGCGACATCGCGCTGTATACGGTTGACGACATCGGCTGGCGTTCCCTTGGGCGCCAACAGGCCAAACCAGGAAATGGCTTCATAGCCCGGCAACTCCTGCCCAATCAAAGGGGCTTGCGGAAAGAGAGTGGAAGCGCTGGTCGACCCTATGCCGATGATCTTGACCCGGCCGTTTTTAACTTGCCCTTGAACCGAGCTGACTGCGGCGATGCCCAAGGGAACGTGGCCACCCGCCAGATCAATCATCAGCGGGCCTGCTCCCTTGTAGGAGATGGGCTGCATGTCTACTTTAGCCATCATGTTCAACAAGTGCCCTGACAGCATGGCGCTTGAATCCGAGACGCCAAAACTCATGGACCCCGGTTTGGCGCGCAGGGCCGACAGCACATCCTTCAAGTGGCTGAAGGGTGAATTGATGGGAGCCACCAAGGCGAAAGGCGAGACGGACACAACGGTGATCGGGACCAGGTCGTTCAAGGTGTCATAGGGCAACTTGGCATACATGCTGGGATTGACCACCATGGCGGTGGAGGTCAGCAGCAGCGTGTGGCCATCAGCCGGCGACTTGGCCACCAGGTCGGTCCCGATGAGGGTGTTGGCACCTGGCTTGGCCTCGATCACAACCGGCTGGCCCCACAGTTGGCTGAGCTTGTCCTGGATGATGCGCGCATTGGCGTCGGTGCTACCCCCCGTCGCAAAGGGAATCACGATGCGCACGGGCTTGCTGGGAAAACCCTGAGCCCAGGTGCTGGCAACTCCGAGCAAGAGCGCCACTGGCAAGAGTCTTCGAATCAAGTGACCTGGATGGAATGCATGGAACATGAAGCATCTCCTGGAGAGGTGAACGGCCGCGCAAGGATTTTCGTTGCAGAGGCGCATTTGTCACCAAATGCGCCTCCGACGCAAGTCGTTTAAGTACTAACCTAGTGGGATTCCAGTCGCGTACTCGACAAAGGTATCGGCGCTGGCCGCGCTGTGAGGCACGCGCTTGACGTGCCAAGGTTCAGTCCACTTTGCCAATGCGCAGCAGCGTTGCCTTGATCCGTTCGGCATCTCTGTTGAGAAATTCGTCAAACGCGGAAGCCGTGCGGTAGTCAGGGACGGCACCCAGCTTGGTCATGCTTTGGACAAACCCGTTGTCCATGGTGACCGCCTTTTGGATATCCGAGCGCAAGGTTTGCACGACCGCCGGTGGGGTATTCGCCGGTGCAAACAGACCGATCCAGATATAAAACTCCGAGTCCTTGTAGCCCAATTCCACGGCAGTGGGAACATCAGGCAAGGACGCAATGCGTTTGGCACCCGTGCCCACCAAGGGCCTGAGCGCACCCGACTTGATCAGTGCCGACACGGCGGAGGGGGAACTGGCAGTGACCCCAATGTGACCGCCCAGCACGGCCTGAATGGCAGGACCACCCCCGGAATAGGAGATGTGTCGCAGTTTCACGCCAGCTGCGTGGGCCAGCATTTCAATTGGCAAATGCGAGGCGCTGTAAGAGCCCGAGGACCCATAGGTGATCTTGTCGGGGTTGGCTTGTGCGTCAGCGATGAATTCCTGGTACGTTTTCCAAGGTGCGTCGGACTTCACGACCAGCACCAAAGGGTCTGCCACCAGCAAGCCCAGCGGTACAAAGCTGGAGCGCTCAAAAGAGGGGGTTCGACCAAAGAGGCGATCTGCCTCAGGCAGGATCAGCAACGAGGGGTTGGTCACCAACAGGGTGTAGCCATCCGCCACAGCATTGGCAACAGCAACGGTGCCAATGGCGCCCCCGGCACCCGGACGCGTGTTCACCACAGCGGGTTGCTTCCACACATTGTTCATCGCCTGACTGAAGAGTCTGGCGGGTTGATCAGCAGCACCCCCGGGCGGAAAGGGGACCACGATGTTCACGGGCTTGCTGGGAAATACCGCTTGTGCCAGCACAGCTGAACACACCAAGGCTCCTAAGCATCCCAGCATCGATTTTAAAAATTTCATGGTGTCATCTCGAGTCAGCACACTAAGATAGTAGCGTTCATTCCTCGGGAGCACAACACGATGCCAGTTTTCAGTCAGCGTGAGTTGGAAAACATCACCGCCTCCATTTTTCGCGCTGCGGGTGCGCCACCAGATCTGGCGCAGCAAGTGGCTGATGTGCTCGTGGATAACCACCTGGCAGGGCACGATTCGCATGGCATTTTGCGCATTCCCGAGTATTTGAAAAGCATCGTGGACGGGGAGATCGTGCCCACGGCCCGGCCAGAAGTCTTGCAGGAGACGCCCAATTCGGCGCTGATTTCAGGCCATTGGGCGCTGGGGCAGGTCACGGGACTCTATGCGGCGGATCTCGCCATCGCCAAAGCCAAGGCCCATGGTGTCGCGGTGGTGTCAGTGGTTCAGGCTGCGCACACGGGGCGACTGGCCGCCTTCACCGACCGTGCCGCCCTGCAAGATGTGGTCATGTTCATGGTCATTGGAACCGTGGATCGACCCATGACGGCCCCTTATGGTGGCGCAGCGGCTGTGCTCGGCACCAATCCCATTGCGGTCTCCATGCCCAACCCCGCAGGCGCTCCCGTCACACTGGATATCGCCACATCCGCCATTGCGGCGGGTAAGGTCAAGGTGGCCAAGGCGCGCCATCAACAACTGCCCCCCAATGTCATCCTGGACAAACACGGTCATCCGTCTGTGAACCCGCAAGACTTTTTGGATGGGGGCTTTTTGTTGCCCTTTGGTGGTCACAAGGGGTATGCCCTGGCTGTGATGGCGGAACTCTTGAGTGGGCCCTTGATTGGGGCTGAAGCCTATCCGGGCGTCACTGCGCGCAGTGGCATTTTTATTTTTGCAATGGACGCTCAACTCTTCCGACCCAAGTCCGACTATGCCTCGGCTTTGGCCCACCGATTGGGACAAATCAAAGCGGTGCCCCCAGCCGCCGGATTTGATGAGGTGTTGGTGCCTGGCGAGCCTGAAGCCCGAGTGCGTGCGCAGCGTGCGCGTGAGGGTATTCCGATCCCGGACGATACCTGGAGCGCAGTCTGCCAGGCAGCAAACAGCGTTGGTCTGAAACTGGAGAGCTGACCTACTGCGACTTCCAGCAGCTGATCCTTCAAGTGCAGAGGCAGGACGGGGCGTTTGCAACGCTCGGTCAATTCAACGCAGGCGGCTCAAACCAGTTGGTCAGCGCCAATCCTCCGTCCACCACGAAGGCGGCGCCCGTCACATAGCCTGACAGTTGGTTGGACAGCACGGTGAGGGCCATGGGAGCCAGGTCGTCGCTCTTGCCCAGTCGGCCCAGGGGGATGTGCCGTGCCAGCGCCGGATCGGCCACAAAGCCACCGGCAGCAATGGCACCGGGGACCAGGGCATTCACGCGAATACCGTAGCGCCCCAGCGACTTGGCCAGTTCCTTGACCATCATGGCCAACGCGGCTTTGGAGGTGCTGTAGTGGGGCAAATTGCGGGGCGTCTCAGCGTGCAGGGAGGTGAGTATCAGAAAAGAGCCTGGAGTTTTTGCCTGTATCAAGGACCGCGCCAGGCCGCGAGCCAGGTGAAAGCCTGCATCCACGTTCACCGCACGCATGCGTCGCCAGGTGTCTTCGTCCACGGCCATTGCGTGATCGACCTCCCGTCTAGGCGGGGAAGCACTGTGCACAAAATGCGTGACCAACCCCAGGGTGGACTGGGCGTGCTGCAAGAGCGCGTCACACGCCGAGGCCTCGGCCAGGTCACCGACCCAGGGCCACCCCAGGTCAGGCCGTGCTGACGCAGCGATCGCATCCTTCACCGCATCCTCGCGTATATCTGCAAACAAAGTGCGAACGCCTTCACCCACCAGGGCTTGTGCGATGGCGCGGCCGATGCCATTGCCGGCACCCGTGACGAGGGCCGCGTCACGCTCGGGGGAAAACGGGTTGCTGAAGAGACTCATGAACGCTCCGGTGAATGAGCCCGCTATTTCACTGTAAAAATGAAGGGGGAGCAAGACAGCAGGCCTCGGTGAATAATCGTGCTGTACTCAATGCCATGAATTCGACCATGACCCAAGATTCCCGTTTAGAAGCCGTCGAGCATTTCTACGACTTTCACCCGATCAGTGCCCAACAAATTCTGGCCGCGGTGGCCAGTCGCGGGGTAACGCTTGCGGGCATCACCGAGGAAGTCTTGCAGCACCATGACCAGGATCACTACGGCGGTACGGCGGCCGTGGATCGCTTGATGGCAGAGGCTGACGTCCAGGCCCACGACGTGGTGTTGGACGTGTGCAGCGGCATGGGAGGGCCAGCGCGCTACTTGGCCTGGAAAACTGGCTGCCGTGTGACCGGGTTGGACCTGACCCAGAGTCGAGTTCAGGGAGCTACCGAACTCACTCAATTGGCGGGTTTGGCCGACCGGGTGAGGTTTGTCGAGGGCAATGCGTTGGCCATGCCCTTTGAGTCCGCCAGTTTCACCCTGGCCATGGGTCAGGAGGCCTTTGCTCACATTCCCAACAAGCAGCAACTTGTTCGCGAGTGCGCTCGTGTGTTGCGTCCGGGCGGGCGGTGGGTGTTTTCTGACATCCTCAAGCGTCAGCAATTGTCGGACGAGGATGCGCGCCAATTATTTGATGGGATGCGGTTTTCAGAAATTGCCTCCGTGGAGGACTACACCGCCTGGGTGCAAGCCAACGGCATGCGGGTGGTGCGGGTGGTGGATTTGAGTGAGGAGTGGACACGCATACTGCGCGAGCGCCACGCCATGTATCGATCCCTCGAAGCGCAGACTGTGCAGCGACTGGGGCGTGAGCATTTCGAGCGCTATGACCACGCCTACGAACACTTTGTCGGGCTGTACCAACTGGGCATACTGGGCGGCGCGTTGGTCCACGCGGTGCGTGACCAGTGACCGCGTAGCCAGGTGAAGCAATTGCTGGCGCCCCGAAAATCAGAGGTCGAGTTCACGGCCATTCGCGCACAGGGCCCTGGCGGACAGCATGTGAACAAGGTGTCGAGCGCCATTCAGTTGCGCTTTGATGTTGGTGCGTCCAGTTTGCCTGAGGCTCTCAAAACTCGGTGGCTGCAGGCGCCAGACAATCGACTCACGGCGCAGGGTGTCTTGATCATCAAAGCGCAGCGCTATCGAACGCAAGAAGCCAACCGTCAGGACGCTTGGGCGCGACTGCTGGAATTGCTGGAGCGCTATGCGCGTCCGACAAAGACTCGCCAAGCCACACGACCCACGCGCGCCTCGGTACGAAGACGCCTAGAGAGCAAGGCCTTACACGGGAGGCTCAAGGCCGCCAGGCAGTCGATGGAATGAGTTATTCCGCGTGACGACGGTCAAAATCCCACACCCGCTGAAACCCCATCATCAGGCTGAATGCCTGAAAGTCATCCAACGCCGGGGTTGAGGAGGGCGTTTGAAACGCCGCGCGGCCCTGCAGATGTTGGTAAGCCTCCCGCAAGGCATGGCCCGCCGCCAGAAAACCCAGCGAGGGATAGATGGCCATCGAAAAGCCCATTGCTTGTAAATCCTGTGGCGGCAGGATGGGTGTGCGCCCGCCCTCCACGTTGTTGACCACCAGGGGCACGCCAGCAAAGGTGCGGCCGATGGTGGCCAATTCCTCTTCGGTCTCAGGGGACTCGATGAACAGGATGTCAGCTCCGGCCCGCAAATAACGCTCGCCGCGCCGAAGGGCTTCGTCCAGGCCCAGGCTGGTGCGCGCGTCTGTGCGAGCGATGATGAGGATGCTGTCAGCCTGGCTGCGAGCCTCGCTGGCCACCTTCACCTTGGCCGCCATGTCTTCCATGGCAATGACCCGCCGCCCAGGTGTGTGGCCACATTTTTTGGGAAACTCCTGATCTTCCAGTTGAATGGCTGCGGCGCCGGCTTTTTCGTACCCTCGAACCGTGTGGTCTACGTTGAGCAAGCCACCGTAGCCAGTGTCACCATCGCAGACGATAGGGGTGCGGGTGGCTGCACAAAAACCCTGTACGCGACCCACCATGTCGCTGTAAGTGGCCAGACCGGCATCGGGTAATCCCAGATGGGATGCCACCGTGCCATAGCCTGTCATGTAGAGCGCATCAAACCCCATCGAATCGGCGACTTTGAGGGAAATGAAATCAAAGATGCCCGGCAGGCAGCAGATGCGAGGCTCTGCCAACCGTTGTTTGAGCTGTGATCCAGTCATGGCAAATGCTGCTCCGTGTGTGTAGGGTCGCCGCCGTATTGGAGCCCAATTCGCAGGAAATCGGTTCAGGGATAACACGATGTCGAATCCAGGCAGGGGTGGGCGTCCCAAGCCCGAGTGCAGGGTGGCCAGTCACCCTAGGTGAACTACCAGTGAGGACCAGCGGAAATCTCCTGACAATAAGCCACCATTGTGTTCATCGGGATCTTTGTCATGCAGGGTTTGCAACGTTTGATGGTTGGACTGACTTTTTTGGTCTCAACCTGTCTGTTCGCACAGGGTTCTTTTCCCAACAAACCGGTGACGCTGATCGTGCCGTTTCCCGCCGGCGGTATTGCAGATCTGTCAGCACGCGCTCTGAAACCCTCGCTTGAAAAAGCCTTGGGGCAGACGGTCTTCATTCAAAATCGCCCGGGTGCCTCGGGCGCCATTGGCGCTGCGGCAGTCGCCAACTCCGCACCTGATGGCTATACCTGGATGTACACCCTCTCAAGCGTCGCCAGTGTGCCCGAGCAGGCCGTACTCAATGGTCAAAAGCCACCATTCCAGCTGGAGCAGTTTGTTCCCGTGGCTCGGGTGACGGTGGATGTGGTGGCCCTGGTGGTGCGAGCCGACAGCCCCTACAAAACCTACCAGGACTTCACTGCAGCATTGCGCGCTAACCCCAAGGCAATGACTTACTCCTCCAGCGGCAACTATGGCATCAGCCATTTCCCAGCTGAAATGCTGCTGGCAGCAACCCAGACGGAGGCTCGACACATTCCCTACGCCGGCGGGGCCCCCATGCTCACCGCCTTGATGGGCGGTCAAGTGGATTTCAATGTTCCCGTGCGAACCCTGGCCCTGCCCCATGTGCAAAGCGGTCGACTCCGCTATCTCGCCATGTACGGGGCCAAGCGCTGGTCCCAGGCGCCCGAGGTCCCCTCGCTGGCTGAGCTCGGGGTGCCGATTGAATTTGTGCCCTGGACGGGTGTCTTTGCGCCGGCGGGGACACCGCCCGATGCGGTGGAAGTGATGCGCAAGGCATTGCGTGCGGCAGCACAAGATCCTCAATTCACAGAAACGGTCAGCAAAAGCTCGGCGGGTGAAATTGCGTACCTTGACGGGGCAGAGCTTGAGGCCTTCTGGAAAGCCGATCTGGCGCGCACGTCTGTAACGATCCAGCGAATTGGTCGGGTTCAATGACGATGCCGAGCTCGGCTCGGTTGCAGGTGCACCTCTACAGCGCCGGGGCTGCCCGTGTCTGGATTGAACAATGCCTGTCCGCCTCTTCTTGGGTGGGGCTGGCGAATTACACCGCGCGGTATGCGGCGTTGCAAAGCACGCTGAACCAAGTGCATCAATGCCTGTCGCAAGGCCTGCCGTGTCATCTCGCCGTTCTCACACCCGAAACGGCTCACGAATTACAACAAGCCTGGCCAGACCGGGTGGAGCGTGTGGGCTCGTTGGGACGCGCTGTGACGGGGTGGGTGGTCCTGGCAGGCGACCAGCAGGTCTATGACATCTCAACGCCTGAAGCACTGGGCCAAACGCTGCGTCAACTGGATGTCTTGCTGGTGCCGGACCTGCAGGCCTCGTCGGGGGGGCGTCACTTGGACCGTGTGTTGCGGCAACTCCATCTGAAAAATAGCGGTATCCAAACGATGCAATCATTCCCTGGCGGAGCGCAAGCCGTGGCGGCCTTGAAGGATCACGTCGGATCCCGCGTGATGGCTTGCGCACAGGCCACGGAAATTCAGGGCGCCGACCATGCTCGGTACCTAGGACCGTTCCCCGCTCCCTTCGAACTGTCTACCGAGTACCTCGTTGTCCTAGTTCGTCCTCAGCCGGGGCCCCGGGCCTCTCAGGATGCAGAGGCCGTTAGGCTGGCCCGCGACCTGGGGATGCATCTTTGCGATCCCCAATTACATGCCCGCCGCACGCGGCTGGGTTTTGAGTGAGTCACTCGCCCGTCTGCGACACTGCTGAGAAGCTCCCGCCCGACTCGCAAGCAACCCAACCATGAACCTTCACTCCGCCATCAACCTAGAAGACTTGCGCCAGCTTGCTCGCCGACAGCTGCCACGCATTGCTTTTGACTTCATCGACGGCGGGGCTGATGATGAGCACTGCCTGCTACGCAACCGCCAGGCGTTCGAGCGCTACCGTCTGCTGCCACGCTATTTGCGCGATGTGAGTCAGCGAGACTTGAGCGTCACCCTGTTCGGTCGGACCTATGCAAGCCCGATAGGCATCTCGCCGACGGGGTTGGCGGGGTTGGTTCGCCCGGATGCTGATTTGATGCTGGCGGCTGCTGCGCGAGAGGCCAACATTCCCTTTTTGTTGTCGAGTGCTGCGAATGCCTCGATTGAAGACGTGATGGCAGTTGCGCCAGAGCATGTCTGGTTTCAGATTGATGGCACGCGCGATGAACGTATCAACATGGACCTGGTGGAGCGCGCGCGCCAGGTCGGGGTTCGCGTGCGGGTGATCTCGGTCGATGTTCCGGTCAATTCCAACCGCGAACGCAACAAGCGCAACGGGTTCTCCCGCCCGTTTCGCATGACCCCAAGCATCGTCCTCGATGCCTTGGGTCATCCTGCTTGGGTTTTACGCTATCTGCGTACGGGTGGTATCCCG
>JACCDP010449468.1_pt1 | contig 63569 bp, 65 predicted proteins | sample 7445841 | NCBI WGS metagenome assembly JACCDP01 (sample SAMN15323441, study PRJNA562643) | freshwater metagenome | isolation source: river surface water | place: USA:Blue River Watershed | collected 2017-08-17 | reverse complement strand
TTTTTTATTTTTTTGTAAAGTTTATACTCATATGTATCTCTATCCTTTCCTATTTGTTCCAATAATTTTCTGTTATGTTCCAAATCAGCAAAATTTTCTTTTATCTTTTCTTTTATTTTATTTATATCAATAACGTTTATTCTATTTATTTCATTCATAACAAATCTAAATCTTTCTTCGTTATTTTCTATATTGTCATAATATTCATTTATTAACCAATCAAAAGTTTTGAATCCTAATTCTTTTAAGTATTTTAAACTACCAGGTCTTCCTATCAAAATAAAAGGTTGTCCGTACCAGATTGGTTTCCAAATCTTTTCACTTAAATAGTTTGGTTCATCAAAAAATGAAGTTTCAGTCGTTATATTAATTAATGTTCTATCGTAATGATTTTCGGTTTCACAATTGTACCCATGTGCGTTATTCATATCAACAAAATCTAAAACTTCTCTATCCTGAAGTTGTTCATATTTGGTTTTTATATCTTCACTTGCTTCTTCTTCAAACCACCTTTTACATATGTTACTTAATAGATGCTTATCAAAACTTATTAATGCATTATTTTTTATATTTTCAAATTGTTCTATTAAAAATAAAATTCTATGTTGAGATATATTTTTGTTATATGATAAAAACTTTTTATCTTTGTTATCTATTCCTTCTATATTAAAATTGTATTTAGATTGCTTTGTAAAATATTCAGAACTATTTAATAGATACCAAGAATAATTTATAAATTTTGGAAAAAACTTTTCAGATAATAAGTTATTATTTTTACTTTGCTTATATTTTTTTATCTTATTTTCAATATCAAAATCATTCACTATTACCAAAACATTTCTCAAATCAAATCCATTTTCTCTCAATTTAGTAACAATACTATCTATAAAAAAATTACTTACATATCCTTCATGCGAATAATTTATTATTAGATTTCCCTTTCCATTATTTATTGCATCTTTTATTTTAGGATTTATCTTTGAAAATACATTTGAATCATAAACAGAATGACTCCAATGACCCCAAAATTCTATTGGGTAATACCAAATATTTCCACATGCACCGGTTGCTGCGTAATAATATGGAACGAAATCAACTAATTGTTGGTGTGTTTTTATAAACCCACAATAGTTTGTCCATGTGTTGTATTTATCTGCTGTAAATTTTCTTCCTAATTCAAATTCTAAACCATCTATATTTTTGTTTTCAATTTCTTTAATATAATTGAATACCTCACCATCCACTCCATTTGGAATAAATCCATGAATGTTCCAATTATCATAAACTAAATATATTCTGTCAAAATTACGCATAGTATAATTCAGGATACTCTACTAATATATGAATACCACCTTCTTTGGTTGCATATTTGTAAGCCAATTCAATATCAGCTGGTGTTTTTAAATCGTGAAATTCTATATTTTTACAAAGAGATTTAAACTCTTCAAAATAATTTCCTCTATGTTGATGACCTGGATCTATTGGTTTATCGCTGCCCTTACCTAATCTAATAATTAAGTTTGGTTTCCATTTGCCATCACTCATTACACCAATCTTATCAACATGATTTATTAACTGATTTGCTGCACAAATAATAAAATCCCAACGAGGATAGAATGTAATAACTCTTTTACCAGCCATTGCCATTCCCAAACTCATTCCCATTTGAGTTTCTTCCATTACAGGAGTTTCTATCATTTTTTCTTTGGGTACAAAATTTAAAGTTGTACTCATAGGATTACCTTGATAAACTATTTGTTGACCAATAAAAACAGAATCTTCTAATTCTGCTAAATTTTTCATAGCTTCGGTTAAAGCATCTTTATAAGGTGTATATTGTGGTGAACTCATACTTTATTTTTTAAATTCTGATTTATGCTCTAAATACCATTCGTATGCTGATTGTAATCCATCTTCTAATGATGTGGTTGCTTGCCATCCTAAATTATCATAAATCTTAAATGAATCAATCTTACGAGTAGGAATCATAGATGGTTTACCTTTGATAAATTCAGTTGGTGCATTATAGTTTGCAATTCTTTTCATTGATTCCAATACTTCCAATACTGAATATACTCTATTAGAACCGATATTATAAACTTGGAAATCTTCTGTTTCTTTTTCCATCACAATTTGCAATGCTTCAACAAAATCTTCAATGTATAATAAATCTCTTAATTCACTACCATCACCCCATACTGGAATTGGGTCCATCTTATCTGCTACTTTTCTAATTGTTGCGGGTGTTACATGGCATTTATCAAAATCATATTTATCATGCGGTCCGTATAAATTTGCAGGTCTAATGACAGTACATTTCATTTTAGTTGGTAAATATTTTGCATATAATTCACATTGAACTTCTGCATATCTTTTCATCCAACCAACAGGAAAGTATACTGGATATGGTTCATCAAATAAGAAATCTGTTTCTACCACAGGTTGGTCACCTTTCGGTGGATAGACTGTATTTGATGATAAGAAAATGTAATGTTGAACTTTATTTCTCCAACTTGCATCAATTAAAAAATTATTCATTGCTACATTCGGAGTAACATGTGCAAGTGGGTCAACGACAGTATCAACTGCATTTGATGTACTTGCTGCACAATGAAATACCGCATCTACTCCTTCGGTTGCTGCTAAACATCCATCATATGTTTTTAAATCATAGTATGTGTATTCAACACCATCTAATTGGTTTCTTACACCTCTATTGTGTAAATTAACTCTTATGTTTTTGTAACCTTGCTTATGTAATCGGTTTGTTAAATTCTGTCCGACTAAACCAGAGCCACCTGTTATCAGGATTTTTGAATCTTTATTTATCATATTATTTTTTTATTATAACTTTGTTTTCTATAAACTTTTTGTGTTTTTTACTTGTTTCATATACTGATGGGAAGTGTATAGATGCATATCTTTTAAATTCTCCTTTTACTTCCGATACACCATGTTCTACATCATTTTTTAACATATCCAATACAACATAATTTCCAAATACAGGCTCTATTGCCATATTATCTTCACCTTTGTTTCTTATATATAACCTACCACCATTTTCTTCTTTCCATTCATTTGGTTCTGTTAGGTAAATTAAAACCGCACATAATATATTACCATAGTTTCCATCTCTATGTGGATTTTGCATATCTCCATCAATATATAAAGTAAATGGTCCACCTAAATTTAAATCAGATTGCTCGAAATCATATTCTTCATATAAATGATTTAATAATTTAAATGTTATTCTGTTTATGGGTACTTGTATACTTTCATCATGTAGACCTTCTATCTCTCTCCATTTTTGATATACTTGATATCTATTTGTTTTAACATCAATATCTCTTTCTTTTAATTCTTCAAATGTAACTCTATTTGATTCGTAGTTACCACCCGAATGGTCATATCTTCCAGTTATGAATTTTGTATCCTTACTTTGCTCAATTACTTTGTTTTTAAGAATAATCAATTCATCAATTTCTTCTTTTGTTAATATATCATAGATACTACCTATGTGATATCCTATTTCAAAAAAGTTTTCCATTATTTTACATTTTTTATTTCAGCAAATTTATTCCAAGCATTAGATTCTGAATTTTCTTTCATTTCAACAAAATGTGCGTATGTAAATCTTTTAAATCCGTTTTTAATTTTATTAACAGCATGTCTTACATTATTTTGAGTGAAATCTAATATAACATAATCACCAAATTTTGGTGGAACATTTGCTATCTGTTTTTCATTTTCATTTTCCAAAACCAATTCACCACCAAACGTATCATTCCAATTTTCGTTTAGATATAAAAGTATAACACATAATCTAGTTTCATTCACACCATCAGCATGCATTTCTATAAAATCATTATCTTCGTAATAAGTTATCCCACCTCTACTTCTAACATCTGTTTCTTTTATTTCTAATTCTGGGTATGCATTATTTAATATTCGGATTGAAATATTATGAAATTGTTCTCCCATTTGTAATGCATATCTTATATCTTTATTTGCTGCTTTAAACAATTCAACTTCATTTACAAAACACCATTTTTGAGAAAAATGTAAATTATTTTCTGTTAGATATTTGTGGACGATGTACATCTCATCATATGAATATGTATCATCCTCACTCTTATCTTCGTAGTTATTTGTTGATAATCTTCCTTTTAATACTTGATTTTTATTATCTTCTACATATGGAAATATAGTAGTTAATTCTTTCAAATATTCTATTTCATTTGATGCTAAAACATTATCTATATTATTAATTAAAAATCCGCTTTTTAAAATTTCCATTATATGTGCTTTTTATAATAATTATATGTTTTTTCTAAAGCCTTTTCAAATCCCAATTTAGGTAATAAATTAATTTCTTTTTGTTTAGTAGTATCCATTTGTCTTCTCATATCACCATTTGGTTTGGATGTATCCCAATTTATTGATAAATTTTTACCACTAATTTTAATAAGAGTTTCAATCATTTGTTTGATTGTAATTTCTTCACCTGCACCAAAGTTTACAACTTCATTTTTACCATTGTGATATAATTGTAAAATAGCATCGGCAACGTCACCTGCATATACAAAATCTCTAATAGGAGAACCATCTCCCCATGCTTCAATTGAGTTACCATTTGCTTCATAAATTTTTTTAATAGTAGATGCAATTACTGTCCCCTTTCCACTAAAATCATCATATTCACCGAATATATTTGCTGGTCTTAAAATTGACCATTTAGTATAATCATATTGAACTTTATATGCTTCCAATAATATTTCACCCATTCTCTTACTCCAACTCGGAAACCAATCTGCTTCACCTGGTAATGTTTTCCATACATCACTTTCTACAAATTTTTCAGCAGGTGAATATACTCCAACTGAACTAACAAATACTAACCAAATATTATTCTTTGAACATTGATTAATAATTTCTGTATTGATTTTGAATGATGGGTATAGGAAATCCACAGGTTTTTCTTTTGCTCTTAACGGAGAACCCTTTACTCCAAAAGTATTAAATACTGCATCAAATTTATGATTCATAAATAGGCTCTCTATTGCAAATGGTTTTGTTAAATCATCTGCTATAAATTCCCAACCAAATGATGGTAGTTCATCATTTTTTCTCAAATCAACTCCTACTACTTTGTAACCTAAATCAATACACTTTTTTACTAAATGTGTACCAACTAATCCACTACAACCTGTTATTAAGACCGTTTTCATTATGTTTTAATTTATCGTATAATATTTTAAATCCATCATTAATATTCAAAGATAAGAAATGTTTTTGATTTTCTCTAATAATATCTATATCTTTTTTTATAACTTCAATTAATTCTTCGTTTGTCATTTTTAAAAATCTATCAATTTCCGATAACACCATGTCTAATCTTTGAAAATCATTTTCACATTCATCAAATGAATAATCTAATATTGTATATTTTTTAAATCCTAATTTTTCTAAATTACCAACCAATCCTTTATTTCCTATTGGTATAAAAAATTGACCATTTAATATTGGTTTAAATATCTTTTCAGTTAAATTGCATCCTTTTGAAAAGAAATCAGTTTCAGTTACAATGTTAAAACAACTATTTTCATAGTAACTAGCAATATTATATTTTGGAGATGCTTGCTCTCCTATTTCTTCCTGTGTTACTGAATCTAGATTAAATGGAAATAATTTAATAAGTTCAATAGAATCTTCTTTTGTTAAGTTTCTCATTGTTCTATATTGATGTATTATTTTAAATAATTCATCCGAAAAATCTATATGGTCATATAACAATGCAGAGACATATCCATCTTTTAAGTAACCATTTTTATATAACCAAAGTAAAAATACAGAACGATGTGCTCTGTTGCAACTTTTGTTTAATGAATAATATTTTTTTTCTTTTGGTGACTCTATCCATTTATCAATATCGGATATTCTTACTTCATAATCTTTTATACTAAATTGTCGTTTAACATCACTATATTGATTAACTTCTTGCCCCATACTATATGCAAAGAATGGAAACCAAATACCATAATCACTTTCTAAATTTTCATATATTGTGTTACTCGATATAAATGTACAATTATCATATCCAATTAGTCCTTTTAATTTATTATGTGTCCAATCATCATAACTACCTTCGTGTAAATTTATAAATAAAAATCTTTTATTTAATGTTTTAAAATAATGTAATTTTTCAAAATCTAAACTATCATATCTAACCTTTCCAGAGAATATTATGTAATCTGGATTGTCGTGGTTATTACTCAAATATATTTTTCTATCATCGTCCAATGCTAATTTTATTAAACCAGGTTTATGTTCTTCAATTCGTTGATTCATTATAAATTCGGGATGACGAGTTGATTCTATATTTGAATTTATAAATTTTTTAAATTCATCATATGATGTGAATTCTTCTGCTTTTATTTTTGCAATATCAGAATCACTTGTTGCATTTGGAATTGGATATAAATCTTTATACCAATCTTTATAATATAATTTAATCGTTTGCAATTTGTACTAATATTTTAGATAAAAAAGATTTATTTTTTAAATCCATATACATGTCGTGATTATGTTTTAATATATCAAAACTTTCTATGTATATTTTTTTAAGTGTTTCTATGTTGTTTATTTTTTCAATTTCTTTTAAAACCGCTTTCATTCTTTCTTTAGGGTCTTTTATTAAATCATAACTCTCATCAATCCATTTATCAAATGTTTTAAATCCTCTTTCTTTTAAATGATGTAAATGTTTATATCCACCTACCACAATAAACGGATGAAAATAATATAATGCTTTGCAAGTTTTTTCTGTTAGATGTGCAGAATTATCTTCGAAGCAAGTTTCTGATACTATTGAGAAATATGAATTTTTAAACAATGTGTGGTCGGTATTTGCAAACACATCAAAAAATTCCTTTAAGTTTGCTAATTGTGTTCTTTCTTCTGGTATTTTTACAGAACCTAAATTTTGAAATGCTTCCATTATAGGTAAATCTTTTATAAAATCATTTTCACTTAATATTGGTTCTAAATAATTATCGTATTTTATAATACCTTCGTTATTAAAAAGACAAGAAAAATAACTATCATCCAATGCTCCCATTTCATTTAATTTTGATAACAAATAAAATCTATGTGGTTTATATGCATTTCTATTTAATAATATAAACTTTTTATCTCTATCTAAATTTTCTAATACTTCTTCTTCTGTTAGATTTTTTATTTCATATCCCAATTTATCTATCCTACCAATATTCATTTGCATACTCTTTGAAATAATTTCAAACAAATATTCCGATTTATATACATGTATTTTATTAATAATATTATTTTTAATACAATATTCATCATATAATTCTTCTACATTATGATTACCATGTATTATATAAATTAATTCAGCAGGTAAATCAAAAGCCTTTATTGATTCGTATATACAATCAAAAAATAAATTTATATCACCACCTCCTTCTTCTATATTTGATAAAACTAATTTTATTTTTCCATTACGAAGTGCAGTTAATACTTTATCATCTAAATTTAAAAGTTTACCACCTCTATACATTCTTTCGGTTGGACTTATCCATTCTGGTTCTTCTGCAAAAATAAATAAAACATTACCCTTAAAATCTATAAGATAAATGTTTTCTTCACCATCAACAATATCATCTAAATTTTTTAGATTAACTGTCCATCTTTCATCTGAATTTTGTAGTTTGAATCTGTATTTATTATCATCAATACCTTCCCAATATCCATACCATTTAAATGGTTTATTATATACATAATTGTAAACCTTTTCTCCTGTTTCTTTGACATATACATCCCACATACCATCGTGGCAGTGGCGTGTAAAATCATCCCAATTATCTATCTTATAAAATTTTCTTACTTTATCTAAAGATTCAATAATTAAGTCTGTGTTTCCGTTTGGTATGAAACACCCATCTATTTCTTTATCGAAAACTAAATTTAAAAAATTACCCATTTTCCAGTTCCGTAATGTGGCCATTGTTTTTCATAAGAATACCAAATAACTTTTTCAGTAGGTACATCTCTTTTTACACCATTCCAAGTTGCTTCCGTTGGTGTATTAGTTGATACACCATTATCTTCTACTATAAATACAATTGGTAAATCGTATCTAACTGCGTATTTATGTGCTTCATAAAAACCACCGGTCTCAAACGCCATATCACCTATGAAACAAAATACTTTATCTTCTTTACCATCTCTTTTATTTGCCATTGCAACTCCTAATGCTATTGGTATAATTGCACCCACAATTGCAGAAGCATAAAATTTATTTTCTTCATCTACCATTGTAATAGATTTTCCATCTAATATCATTTGTTCTGCGTAATCTGCTGATATTCCTTTTAATACCCAATGATAGTGTGAACGCCAAGTTGAGAATACCCAATCGGTTTCTTTAACTCTTTTGAATATTTCTATCAATTCATCTTCATTACCACCACTTAAATGAACAGGTCCTTTAATTCTACCTGCTTCCCAATGGTCAGCAATCATTCTCTCAAAACGTATTAATTTTTCTTTTGTCCATCCAATCTCATTATTATCTCTAACGATTGGGTATTTTTCTAAATTTTGTATCATCTGTCTCTTTTTTGTAATATTGGATTATTTGTTGGCCATTCCATTTGAAACTCCGGGTCATTCCACTTCACCACACCTTGCTCATCTGCATCCACATAACCATCTTTATAAAATAAGTTATAGTGAAACATACAATCGGTTAAAGCGTAATGTCCATTTGCAAAACCCGGTGGAACTAATACTTGATTTCGTAATCTTTCGGTTATAATAAAACTTTCCCATTCACCATATGTATCTGATTCTGGTCTCATATCCAATACAACTAAATAGATATCACCAACTGCTGCTTGGACTAATTTCCAAGTTTTATTATCCCAATGTAATCCTCTTAATACACCTTTATAAGAACGAGAAAACCTTCCGTGAATAGAAAGTTCTTCTTTATCATAGTGAATTTGATTCATCACCGGATGTTCTTCCGAATGGTATGTTGTAAATATTTCACCTCTGTATTCTCTAAATACTGATGGTGTGTACATTGGTACTTGATAACCGAATTTTTTAGATGGAGTTACTGAAAACTCATCCCATTTATTACTCATACTATAACGATTTTGCATATCCCAAAGGAAAGCCGTTTCTAAATTCAGATGATGCTTTTGGTATAACAATTTTATATGAGTTTATTAATTGTTTGATACCATCATCTAAATTATAAATAGGTTGCCATCCAGTTTTTTCAATCTTTTTATTAGATACTATATAATCTCTTTTATCCGGGTCTTGATAGAAATCCGAATACGTTACTGCAAAGTTTGGAATGTATTCTTTTATTTTATCCAACAATTCTGCTTTACTTAAATTTGCATCACTCAATCCTATATTAAATACTTCTCCTTTGTGTGTATCAAAGTTTTTAAGTAAGAATATAAATACTCTAGCCACATCTTCTATGTGAATAAAATTTCTTTTAAAATGTTGTTCAAAGACAGTAATATATTTATCTGTCATTGCTTTGTAAACAAATTCATTAACTAATAAATCCATTCTCATTCTTTGTGAACAACCAAAGACAGTTGCTAATCTAACAACAACTGAGTCGGTGAATTCTAACAATAACTTTTCTGCTGCACATTTACTTTCACCATAAACCGAAATTGGATTTAGAGGAGATTCTTCTGTACATTCTGTCTGTCCCACACCTATACCATATCCACTATTTGTATTTGGATATAAAATCTTTTTACCAGCGCTCCAACGGATTATATTTTCAATTTGTCTATAATTTACATCCCAAGCTAATTTAGGGTCTTTATCGCAAGCAGGAAATCCTACGATTGCTGCCAATGGAATTATAACTTCGTTTTCTTCTACTAATTTTTTTAATAGTTCAACTTCTCTAACATCACCATATATAAATTTAAATCTACTATCGTATGCATATTGTAATAAAGATGTTTGATTATACATTAAATTATCTAGGACCGTTATTTGACATTCTTTAAATTCGTTTAATAAATGTCTTATTATTACTGAACCCAAATATCCGCTTCCTCCTGTTATTAATATTTTCATAACTTAAATTAAATTAAAATTTTTATTTACTTTTTTAGTGGCTTCTTCTTCGATTTTTAATTTAACACCAAATTCACTTATCTCTTTTCTATCTTTAGAATATGATTGTAATTTTGCTCTAACTTCGGTATAATGCCAATCAGGAGCAATTCCATGATTACCATTATTACTTTTATCAAAAACTTTAAATCTACTAAAATTTCTTATTGTAAATTCAAACCAACAAAACAATGATTCGGTTAATTCGGAGTTTATTAAATTTTCGTATCCTTTATTTTCAAATAGCTGATTTACATTTTCGATTGATAAATATTTTTCATTTATTGAAAATTCATATATTTCACCATTGAAAAACCATCTCAAATCATTACTATACCAAGGTGCACATGCTCCTATCCAAAATGGAGCCTGTATATAATCTACTAATTTGTGTTCTTTTGCAATTGCCAATTCTTCCGATTGACCATTAACATATAATTTTAATTTATTTTCTTCTGCGTTATATTGAAATAATATTTGTATTTCATCAAAAAATTCAGAATCTTCTAATCTTATTGGTATGCCATATTCTACAATATTATTATTTTCATCTTGACAAAATAATAAACCAGTTACAAAATTATCCTTTAACCAAACACCCGAATGCATACCTTGTTTGGCAAATAAACCATAGTGTTCATTTGCAACATATGTTTCTTTGTTTAATTTACAACGAGTGTATATACTAAATGTATCATTGAAAAATGATTTTACTTTTTGGTCTTTTAAAGATGTATTGTGTTTACTCTCTTCAAAAATTTGTACGGAAAGGTTATCCGTAAACTTTACATATTCTTTTAACATAATTCTTTACATTTATTATAAAATTCTTCTAATTCAGGGAATGTTTTACAAAAATCAGTTCCTCTTCTTCTATCATGTTCACTAAAAAAACGATAGAAATCTTGCCTATCATATTTAATAGCTTCTTCATCTCCAACTGATTTCATATAATCAGCTATTCGTTTCATTTTAACAATTTCAACATCACTATATCCCCAACATCCAGCTCCAACTCTACTGAACTCATAAAAATCCATAAGTTGTGCTTGTTCCATTATTTCCTTTGACCAATAGTTATCTAATAATTTAATATGTTGGTGTGAAGGCCAACGAAGATATGAACTATCTAAAAGAATTGATTGTTGATAATAACGATTTTCATCAGCGTACATTGATTTTAAATCATATACTTCGTGAATTAGTTTTTTATAATTTGGTACAGATAACGCATTATAAGTACTCATAATGATAATGGTTAAACGAGGAATTTCTTTTAACAATATATCTAGTCTATCAGCCCATTGATTGTAAACTAAACCATTTCTAATATATTCGGCCTGAGCACCATGTGTATCTACTGATGTGAATAGAATTAATTCTCTTACCAATCCTCTATCACTTATCTCTTTTAATTTTTCTTTTGCTTTGTTAAATAGTTTATCAGGTACTCCCAAGTTACTATTCAAACTTAAAGCTAAATTCTTATTTGGATTTGGAGTTTCTAAAATATAATCTAAAACTTTAAATGTATCTTTATGCATAAGTGGTTCCCCACCTGTGATACGAAAAGTATGTAAACCTTTATATAATTCAGGCCACCATTTCCAAAATGCTTCTACATATGGGTTGTGTTGGTTTTGTGGAATAGGCATTCTATCACTTAATTCAAAATGTTCTAACCCATTAAATTTACCCGCAGTTGGATATGCACCAAATTGTTCAATCTCTTCCATCCATTGTGTTGAAAATGGTGGTGCACAATATGAACATTTAAAATTACAAGCATTTGAGAACGAAACTTCTACATAAGATGGAAGTACATTTGCATCTGCCGGCAGATTTTTTATTTGATTGTAATAAGGTAAAGCCCAAGGTTCTGCTGATTTAAATGTTCTATCGGAAAATGCATCAGAACTATCCTCTACTCTCCAACAATAATCACATTCTTTGGGTCTTTTACCCTCTAACATTTCTTTTCTTCTTTCTTTTTTATAACGAGTGTTATGAAGATGTGATGGGTCTTCTGCTATTTCTCTTTCTGATATTTTATGTGTACCTGGATGGTGACAACTATGGTTGTGACCGATGTGTAAGTGCAGTGTAACTTGCTTCCATTTAGCTAAACAAAATCCAGGTCCTACTGAATTAAGTTTATATCTTACATCATCAAAAAAATTATTACTTATCATTTATTAACATTTACAATTTATCATTACAGAATTGTTTCCTATATCATCAATAGATAACAATTCATATTTTAAGGTATTCATGCCATCATTTTGCCAATCATATTCACCTCTCTGCATTTGAAGAACATATCTTCTCTCATTTCTAGCAGTTGTTTCTCCTTTTGCCCATTTATCAACACCACCCACATTAATTAATCCTTCGGTTTGATGTGGTAAGCATTCAAACTTACCATCTCTACGAAAAGGTAATATAGTATGTGGTATTGCAATTTCTTCTTCTTTTTCATCTATATTAAAAGTATTTCCGTAATTATCGTTACCACTTAAATCCGATATCAATCCGAATTGTGATTTAGAAAAATCATAATACAATTGTAAATCTTCTTTAGATGGTTCTCCTAAAATACTTTCTTTGATTTCAGATTGTGTTAAACATCTATCCCACATAACAACCTTTGCGATATCACCTTTAAACCATTTAGCTGGGTTTTTATCTTCTAATGAATTTGTAGTTCCTAATATATAAGGTTCACTTGCATATCTTTTTAATAAACCATTATAAATTAACGGAGATGGGACACCTGTCCCAAACCTACTATCACTTTCCTTTCCATTTAAATATAATCTAATTTCTTTTGTTTCATCATCAACTGTCAATGTTACCCAAGTCCATTGTTCTTCATATCGTTTCATCCACATATACAAAAACTCTTTCTCATAATTCCATAACATAGTTGTATATGCTCTACTATTATTATAACTCAATCCCCAATCATAACCAGGTCTTCTTAATATTGGATATTCAACAAATCGTCTATCAGTATCACCAATCAAATATAAAGGTGCTTTTTCTAATTGTTGTTCTGCTTTTACCAATACAGAAATAGTGTGTGAACGAGAACACAATCCTCTTATATTTCTACTTACTGGTATTTCTACTGATGAATTGTTTCCGTTGAAATGTGCTACCTTTTGTGTATATTTTTGTTGTAGAAATGTTTGGTCTGCATATCCATTTATTACACATCTCCAAAACAAATCATCATCCTCCATGCCCCAATCCCAATAATCATTTGAATAACCATTTGTTTGCATCACTTGCTCTTTCGTAAATAACACGGCGCCACCAAAATACTCCTCATATTTGAGGTTATAATCTGTTTGTGATATTCTTACTGCCAAATGTTTAGGGCTATCAGGATTGTAACTATAATCACAGGAATCATCCTCCGGTATCATATCAATATCGTGCCATACTATATAATCACACCCATCTTTGAATGCAACATCAGCAGCGATGTTTTTCATCTTACCTCTATTGAATAATTTATCATCACATTGATGGGCAAAATATATTTTATGTTCAATACCTCTTTCTTCCAAAAATTTATGAACTCTTGGTGAGAATTGAGCTAAATGTTCTTCTCTATTTCTATATGGTACACATACTCCTAATTTCATATTCTTGCAAATAAATGATGTATATTTTTATTAAATGTTTCTTCTTTAACTAAATTATATAAGCAATTATTTAAACCATCTTCTCTAACATCTATCATATTATTCGATACATCATTCATAAAACGAATTTGATTTAAACGAGTTTCTTCTTGAATCCATCCACCTCTTTCCCAACCATTATTGTAGTGATTTAATTTTCTGAATTTAGATATTCTTCTGTGTGGTAATGATATTGTTTTTCCAAAAACTTCTTTTGTTTGTTTAAAGTATGCATTTGTTATTTCACCATGCCTTCCCTTTCCACTTATATCTAATATTTTATTTTGTTTATAATGTTGAAAATCATAATAAACAGCCAAATCTTCGGAAGATTTATATTTCTTAAAATTGGTAAGTAATGAAAATGAATTTATATTTTCATATAAAAACTCAATTTCTCTTTCTTCCAATTCTTTATCAAATACTGCAAAGCCGGATATAAGACCGGTAAAGAAGTTTTTATCCTTACTTCTATATGGGTCACCAACTCCTAAATAAAAATTAGGTTCTTCGGTTACATATTCTTTAAAGAAAGATGGCATTTTTTCAATACCTATTAATTTATTATTTAAGTAAAACTTTATTTGTTTTTTCTTAACATCCAATACAAACGCAATTTGAACCCATTGTTCATCCATTGGTTCGGAATTAATAGATATACATTGATTTGAATCTGTCCATGTTTCTACTTTATATCTTCTATCGGAAGTATAAGAAATACAAGTATCATAACCAGGAATAGAGAAGACTGTAAAATCATCTTTCTTTTTTGATGGGTCACAAAATATATTATTTGGTTGGAATGTAATTAAAATAGTTTGAGATTTTCTCCAATCAAATAGAGTATCATTTTGCAATGGCTGGATTGGTACACTTATAAATGCATCACCTGTAAATGAAAAATTATTCATTACTTTTAATGTAGATTTACCATAAGTTTTTTTATCTAATGGTAAATTGAATTTCTTACATCTAAATAATAAATCATCATCTTCAAATCCCCATCCCCAATATTCATTTGAATAACCATTTATTTTTTCAAATTGGTCCAATGGGAATATAGTAACACCTCCAAAATATTCATCAAAATGTAATGTTTCGATTTCATTTGTTTCATCTTTAACAAATGATGTTGCTAAATGAATAGGTCTAAATTCAAATGAATAATCAGCATCAATTGGAATCATATCCACATCATGAAATACAACATAATCACATTCTAACTTTTTAGCCTTTATAGCACCAATATTTAATAGCTTACCTCTATTAAAAGGTTTATCATCATATTGCTCAACAATTATCAATTCAAATTCAATTGATTTTTGTTCAAGATATGCAACAAATTCCCTTCTAAAAATATTTAGATGTTCTTCTCTATCTCTATATGGTACTATAACTCCTAATTTCATTATTCAGTTATTCTACGTGTTGGTCTTACAAATTCCGATTCCGTTTCTTCTTCATCTTCGATTACTTCCTCTTCATCTTTTTTATTTACTGCTGCTTGGTGGAATTCATATAAATAATATTGGATTCGCTCACTCCATTCTGTTTTATCTATATCTTCGAACCAATTTGTTAATGCATCCAATGATTTAGCAATCTTTTCCAAAGCCTTTACTTTTCTTTCTTCTAAAGGATTAGATTGTGATACTTCTTCTTGTTTTTTACTAGTTGCCATTTTGTTTATAATTTAATTTGATATATTTTAAAATTTTCTTTTTCCGTTCCTTGTTCATCCGTTTGTTTGAATTCGTTTTGAACTCTATACGTTGATGTTGATAATCCTATTTTTTTATAATAATTTTTTGTAGTTTGTACATCATCAAAATATATTTTTTTATTTTCTTCTAAATCACCATCACCCGACCATCTCCATATATTTTTAAAATCGTTCATTTTATCAACATCCAAACATTTAAACTTACCATATGGTTCTTCTGGAAAATTATAATCAAAGTTTAAATTTACCAATTCTGTTTTGGTGTTGTTATCTTTATTTGCTGATAAATCTCTTACATGCGATTCGTACAATCCCATATCAATATAAAAATCTTTATATTTTTTGGAGAATGGTATATCAATAATTGCTTTTTCTCTTGTTACAATGTTACCCGTTTCATTGATATAATTTTGTTTATATAAGTTTAAAATTTCAGAATCGGATAGTGCATAATCAAACATTAATATATTTGAAATCTTACCATAAAATTGGTTATTAAATGCTAAACTACCAATCCATAAATCCTTATCAGTATAATCAAACACATCACCTGAAAATGGTTTACTTGCTACGGGTATACCATCTATATATAACCATAGGAATTGCGAATCAAAATCAAATTTCATTGTTACTTTGACCCATCTTTCCAATAAATTAAAATTTTCATACCATACCTCACATACCTTACCATCACTATTCCACAACTGCAAATTAATTGCTTTGTTATCTTTAAAAAAGATACCAGAATTATATCCTTGCTTACCCAATATAAAACTATCTATATTTTTATCTCTATCAACATATAAAAACATATCAATTGTAAAACTATCCTGAAAAAGATACTTTGTATTTTTTACAGATTTAATCATACAAGATGTATATTTCTTATCGAAATTAAAATATGTTAAGTTTACTCTTTTAAGATTTGAAATTTCATTGATATCGAACAAATCATGCTCTCTATTCATATCAATATTAAAATACTTTTTATTAGTAACTAATTTTCTTTTATTTAATCTAAATAATAAATCAACATCTTCCATTCCTTCTCCCCAATATTCATCGGAATATCCGTTTATTTCTTCAAATGTTTGATGTGTAAATTTAATAGCACCTCCCATCCACTCTGCATATGGTTTTTTAAATCCAAATGCATCCACTACCGAAGATATGTGTTGTACTTTATCGGAGTAAGAATAATCGCAATCATCTTCAACTGGTATAAAATATGGACTATGAAAAATAAAATAATCACATTCATCCTTTGCTATCTCATATCCACTATTGCATAAAGCACCATAATTAAATGGCTTTTTATCAACCTGTTCTATTACATAGATTTTGTGTGGTATTCCTTTATTAGTTAGGAAATATTCCATATGCCCGGTGAATTTATATAGCTTACTATATTCACCACGCCAAGGAACTATTAAACCTAATACTTTATCACTCATAATACAAATATAACAAATTTTTTTGAAATAACAAATTAAATTGACTGAATTATTTTAAACACTTTATCCCATTGTGAATATCCCCATACACCACATTCTTCAATCATAAATCTCTCATCATATATATCAATTTGAAAATTATTATTCTTTAAAGATTGATACATTTTTTCATATTCAGATGAATATGCAAATGGACTTTTTATATCAGCAACTGCTCTAATTCTATCTATACAAGTACTATCCCATTTAAAATGATTTACAATAACATTGTATCTATCAGTAGGTGCAATCAATGGGTGATTCCATCCTTGCCATTTCCAAGTAGTATATCCATCTATTTTTGCATAATGTTGACCAGGTGTTAGTTCAATATATCCTTTCATTATACAAATCTTATTAGGACATGCTCCACTTAAAGGATATCTAAAAAATCCAGCTAATGGAAATTGTTTGAATATATCCTCTTCATTATTTATTTCAGGGAAAGTTCCATCTATTCCTATTCTATCAACAAACCCACCTCTAACTAATTCCCATCCATTCAATTCACATTCTTCTGTTATAGAATCTATATCCTTTGAATATTCGTGAAATTCATCATCATCTGCAACAACCCACCAATCGTTAGGGTGTAACATTTTAGTTTTATTATATAATGAAGTTACAATTTCCCAATTATACTTTTCAGCAACTAATCTATCTACTATTTTTACATTTGGAAAATCTTTTGCAATGATTTCTACTTCATTATAGGTACTACTACCTTCCCATTCATATACAACAACATATATCTCATCTACTAAATTTTCATAATATGAAAAAAAATGTCGTAATGTATTTGTTCTACTACCGGTGACCGTAACTAATCTTGTCATTATTTTTTTCTTATCAACGTTAATCCAGTTGAAGCTGGTTTATTTTTTACGATACCAAAATTAAACAAATCAAATACTTGCCATTTTTCTGTATCTATTTCTTTTGCTAATTTAATAGGCCCTGTCCAATCATCGTGGTCACCTCTATCTTTTACTTCATTTGTAACTATGTATTTATCCGCATAGTTAGGGTCGGTATCATGAATTGATATAATACCATTTTCACTCATTAATTGAGAATACAATTCAAAATCTTCTTTTACATTTTCATATGAATGACCGGCATCTATATGTAAGTAATCAATCTTAATATCGTTTAAGACAAAGAAATTATGAAATGCATTTGCAGTTGTATCATTTATAATTCTCGGCCAAAATGTTCTTCTAAAAAATGATTCTTCTTTAAACCAATTTACGTTTCCACCTATACCATTCATAGCATCAACTACATAAGTTGTTCCGATATCACCCCAATTATAATCACCATTACCTTCAAATATATTTTGAGAATGTAAATCAATTCTAGCTTGCGTCATTATTCTCGGAATAAATCCTCCACCACTGCCCAAACATACACACACCTTTGCTCTCATATACTGAATAAGTGAGTATACAATTAATCCATCTCCTAAGTGGTCATCCGTTGCTCCATGTGACCAACGATATGGAACATCTTTTAAAACTTCTTCACCAACTTCATTGTATTCTAAATTGTTGCTGATATAATTCTTAATGTAATCTTTATTTGTTATCATTTAATATGTTTATAATTTTACCAATCCATTTTTCTTTAATAGTAAACTTTTGCAAAAACAATTTTAAATTATAAAATTCTTTTTCTTTTTCTTCTATCGAATCTAATTTTATTATTTCATAAACATTATCAAATTCGGCTTTTGTACTTGCTCTATATTTGTACTCAAATTCAGTACACCAATCTGTATGTAGTATTGGTAACTTACCATTATCCACTGCATTAAAAATAGAATATCCAAACGGCTCATTTGTATAGCAAGCATGGAATATAGAGAAGTCTAAATTAAAGAATTTTTCGTGATTTTCCAAATTATATGGGTACATTTTTATTTTTTTAGAATCTATCTTAAAATATTCCCTATAATTTTCCCAATCCATTTTATTCGTACATATCAATGCTTTTTTACCCGATAGGTAGTGTGGTGCTTTTCTTGTTTCTATTCTTGCTGCATATCCTATTGTATCGTTAATATATTCAAATGGTTTGTTTTTTGTAAATTCATAATAATTTGGAATACGAATACATTTATTTTTAAAATCCGTTTCAACTAAACCATCGTTACATCCAATCCAAATAATTTTTTTACATTCCTTTAATACATCTTGTTCCCATTGTAAATCCATTTTAGTTGGTAAATAAATTTTATCTAATCCTAATTCTATATTTGTGTTTATTATTTCTTGAATATAGGCATGACAAAAGTAGGTGTGGAATTTATCTTTATATTTCCACAATTTACGTCTTTCAAAGTAATTGTTATGAAGAAAATGTATTCTAGTTGCTTTTTGTAAAACCAAATCAACTATTCGTTCATCATCATTTGTAATGATATGCTTTATAGGAATACTTTTTGGGTCAAATCCCAAAGGTAATTTATTATCAATATACAGAACAACATCTGAATTTAAATATGGTACTACCTCTTTTAAAAAAATGTTTACCCAAATATCACTGCCACCTAACGGAATATTACCCGCTCCGGTTGTAACTAATACATCTAACATAACCTTTTATTTTTTATATTGAACCTGTGATATATACCATCCTTTCAGATAAAGTTGAATCTAAATAATCAGATTTAAATTTCTCTGGTTTATATTTTCCATTTCTATCATATAAAGGACTTTTTAATATCTCACTATCGTTTCTTTCTGCAATAACCGTCCAATCAATTGATGCAGTTGAGTTTTGATTTTCAGATATAACATATACACTACCACTTTCTACATTTCCTTTTACTCTATCAAATGATTCATTATTTTGTAGGAACAATTGTGCATTTTTAGTTAATAATTCAAATGTACCAGTTGTCATATTTGATTCCGAATCTATACTTGCACTACCTATCCCATTTGATAATTCAATAATACCTCTATAAATTAAATCTGCTCTTGGTGATTCCGTTGCAGTATGAAATAACCATTTATTTTCATTTATAGGATGCTGTATTTTAAATTGTTTACTATTTGCACTTAATCCAGATGTTATGTTTAATGAACCTATAATTTGAGATTTTCCTTTTACTATAAAAAAGTTTGATGAATCTCCCGATGAACCCGATGGTAAAGATGCATTCATATAGTTTCTAACACCCTGATACACCTGCAATCCACCTGGTGAGAATACCGAATAACCATTTGCTACTCTACCAAATTTTACAAAAATATCAGTAGCTGGTCTATAAATTCTAATTTCACTATCAACATTGCCACCATCCGCTTGTGCATACCAACTTTGATTAAGTTCTATTCTATACCAGTTTGCGTTACCAGGTGTATTTATACCACCCTGACCTGCCGCTGGAATTGTTGCTCCGAATACCTCACTTCTATCTATATTTTGACTCGTATCCCATTGATAATATCTATATTCTTTATATGCAACCAATACTTCCTTTGTACCATATGCAGTATCTTGGTTGGTTTGATTTACTGCGTCGGTTGCTGTTGGATATTTTCTAACTCTTAATGTACAATTCCAATAACCATATACTTGGTCTGATGAACCGAATCCGGATACCCCATATATTATATTACTAATATTTGGAAAATTTTCCGATTCTATAAATATTTCCTCGTTTGCATATTGTAAACCAACGATACCCCATCCATATCCATAATTATAACCACCACCATCTCCCAACACAAATCCGGTGTCACCATATTCATATGATGGGTCATCACTACCATATACTTGTGCTACTAGTTGCCCAGAATTTGACCAATTTATAGAACCAGTATCAGATACCGCGATTGTAGGAATATCGGTAGATGCATCTATTATAACTCTATCAATACTATCCACCGAATTTGCTTCCGTAATTGCAATTCTTTGTGAGTTAGATGCCAATCTCAATGTATAAGCTCCCGTTGTTTTATATAAACCGCTAGTATCCATATTCCAACCAGCGATTGAACCAGTATCAAATCTAGCATCTTTACCACTAAATTGTAATGATGAAACTTTACTTGCATTTATTTGATTTGCTTGGATATTATTTGCAGTAATCGCATCTGTTGCTATTTTACCTGCTATAATTGCGCCCGCTTGTATTTTACCCGCGGTAATTGCATCGGTTTGAATGTTACCCGCTACAATGGCATCAGTTGCTATTTTACCGGCAGTAATTGCTCCCGCTTGAATATTACCAGCAACAATTGCATCAGTTGCTATTTTACCGGCAATAATTGCTCCCGCTTGAATATTACCAGCAACAATTGCATCAGTTGCTATTTTACCGGCTACAATTGCATTTGCTTGTATTTTTCCAGATGATATTGCATCGTTTGCTATTTTTGCTTCAGTTATCGCACTATTTACTATTTTAGTAACTGAAACTGCTCCTGTTGCTATTTTTGCTTCGGTTACTGCATCCGATGCTATTTTTGTATCAGTAACTGCTCCTGCATCAATGTGAGTAGCTGCGACAGTATTTCTAAGTGCTAATGTTCCCAACCCATCTACTACCGAATTTGGTACAACACTACCTACTGATAAATTTCCTTTAATTGTAAGTGTACTACCATCCCATAATAAAGCGTTTCCACCTGCACTTCCTGTTAAATAAAATAAACCTGTATTATCCATATAGGTTCTCCATTGAGACCCATTGTAATAACCCAAATTAGTGTTTCCTAAATATAAACCGGAAGTTGTTCCAGGTGTAGGAGATTTTGTTACTCTACCTAACGCATTTGTAAATACCTTATCATCAACACCTGTAATATTAGATTGTAATGTTGAAGATGATGCATTTAAATTTGTTGTTGCGGTTGATACTGCATTTGATTGAGCCGTATTTGCAGAATTAGTTGCGACGGTATAGACACTTGCAGATGTTGCTGCATTACCGCCGGTTATATTAATTGCCCCTTGAATTTCTAATGTTGAGCCGTTCCATTTAAGATAATTAGATGCTGACCCTGTTAAGAAAAAATTACCATCATTTCCCATATAGGTATTCCAATTTGCACCATTATAGTATCCCATATATGATGGTGATAAATACAATCCAGATGGAACACCAACCAATGTAGATGGTGGTCTATTAATTAGACCATTTGAATTTGTAAATATGTTTGGTGCAAGTGAGTTACTAACTGCTGTTGCGGAGTTTGAGCCAGATGTAACTGCGTTAGCTGCTGCAGTTTCAACACTACTTGTTGTTGCTGCGTTTCCACCTTGAATATTAATTACACCCTGAACTTGTAGTGTACCTAATTGACCACTCCATGCTAAAAAATTATTATTAGAACCTGTAAGATAGAAATCACCCTGGTCATCCATATAAGTTTTCCATCTGCTTCCACTATAATATCCCAAATATGTACTTCCTAAAAATAAACCATTTTCCGAACCTGTTGTTGGTGTTTTATTTAATTTACCATTTTCATCATTAAAAATGAAATTATCCAAATATGCAGATGCAGAATAGACTGTAAATGCTGAATTTGATATAGAACTAGATATTGACCTACTTAATTCAGCCAATGAAGTACTAACAGATGCTGATAGTAAATTTACACTACCACTTACAATACTCAACGATGAACTAAAACTACCACTTACTAAATTAATAGAATTACTTACTGAACCACTTAATACAAATACTGATGCACTTGTATATGATACCGATGTTGATATTGATGATGATACTGAACTACTTACATTATATAAACTATTTGTTATACTATTTGCACTAAAAAATAAATCATTACTAACCGATTGAGATAATGCTGACGTAGATGCACTTACTATTGTTAATGTACCACCAACATTATTATTACCACCGGTAAATAATTTTGAACCTGTTACTGCTACTGGAACATAGTTGTTATTTACATCATAAAATTCAAACTTAAAATTAAATGTTTCGTTACCAATGACCGTTGGCATTGCTGTAATAAATGAAACTTGCGATGGTGAGAAAGCAGTATCTTCTGATATTTTTAATGTTATATTACCAACATTCCAATTACCAGCTGATTGTGATAGATATAAACTTGCAGTTGGTTCCGATTTGATTAATGTAAACGGAAATGTAGTTGTATCATAATTTTTTGTTGGTAGTTCTGCTTCAAATGAACCGATTTCCACTACTCCATTTTCTGTACCGCTTATATATGCTTTTAATGTGGATACGGATGAGCCGGTGAAAAATACATCTAACGCCAATTCATATGTATTTCCTAATTGTAAATCTAAAGATGATGTGTATCTTAAATACCCATTACTTCCGAGCTCAACTCCACTATCAACATATGTTGAATTTAAATTAGCGGTCAATGAACCAGTGTTCCAAGCTTTTGATAATGCATTTGAGGTGAATATACCTGCTGATGATTTTACACTTCCACTCAACAATGTGGTTTCCAATAAATCTTTTGATTCAATTAATATATCTTGAATTAAATCATAATCGGAAATATCTCCTTCTGATGTTCTATATACTTTTACTCTTTTTACATCTCCCGCAAATGTATCTAATTGTGAAATTGTTACATTAGCAAATGATGCAGTAACTGCCGATGCTATTTTACTACCACTAACTATTGTGTAAATAGGTTCTAAACTTTCTACTATGTTTATAGTTGGTCTTTTATAAAATCTTACCTTTGTTGTATTTGGTAATAAAGGATTTACATTTATATTTTTTTGCCACTTTACATTGTAAGCATCTTTCCATTGGTCTGGTATTAATTGTCTATTACCATTTTGGTCAATGTATAGAGCTGCTTCACCAAGTATTGTTATTTGAGATGGTCCGAATGGTGTATCACTATAAACATATACGGCTACAACTTTGGATGTACCTTCATAATATTCAGTTACAACAGATTTTCCATCAACTGATGATGTTGCATATCCTTCTGAATATTCTAAATATATAGGCTCATTTGATGAATCTAATATTTCAATTTTAATTTCACTACCTGGTTTTAATAAATCAGAACCTTCTATTAAGAATGCGTTTTTACCACCAGTAAATGTATCACCCAATTCTGTTATCTTAAAGTAGGTAGAATTAGCTGCGGTATCCTGTATGAATGTTTGGTAGCTCTTTAAATTTTGCTTAAAAACTGTCTTTTGTTCAACTGCCATAATAAAGTAAATACTTTAATATAAGTATTTTACTTATAAATAATAGAGGAGAATCCATCTATCTTCTTTATTTCTATGAGATTATCAACAATATCTCTCATTTGGTCTAAATGTGAAATAACAATTATATAATCAAATTGAGTTTTAAGATAATCAAATAACATAAACATAGATGTTAAATTTTCACTATCCAATGTACCAAACCCTTCATCTATAACTAAAAAATTAGGACGAGGTAAATGACAAACATTTATAAGTGCAACTCTAATAGCTAATCCCGATATAAATTTCTCCATACCACTACACATTTCTAACGGCCACTCTTGGTCATCATAAACAATTTTACCATTGATACTCTTACCATCCATTTGCAATGTTACTCCAAAATCAACAATTTGATGTAAGATATTATTTACTTCACCTTCTATTACAGGAAGTGCTTTTGATATCAATTCATATGATACGCCATCTCTTTTAATAGAATCTAAATAATATTCATATATTTGATATTGTTCTTCCAATCCCTTTGCTTCTGCCATCTTATCTTCAATAGATTTGATGTAACTATTTGTTTTAACAATATCACCATTAACTCCTAATAATTTAGTGTTTATATCTCTCAAATATTTTGTAACATCATTTAATTCTATTTTCTTATCATCTATTTGTTGTTGTAATATTTTATTAGATTCAATAGTTGCTTCGTTTGTGTGGTATCTTTCAATATCAGCTTCTACATTAGTCAATTGAGATTCATATAATTCTTTTTGAGTAATTAACCCACTTAATTCTAATGTTGCATTTTTATGAATGTTTTTACCCTTTTCGTATTTAGTTTTTAAAGTGTTCCACTCATTATATTGTTCTTCTATACCTTCCCATCTATCTAATGTTTGTTGAATACCAACGGCATCTATTAATGCATCTTTAACTATTTGTTGTAATTCTGGTAGTGTGGTTTTTGCATTCATCGCATCCTTTACGAAAGTATTATCACAACAAAATTTACAATTAGGGTCGTATTTATGATTATCTAAATGTTTAATCTTTTCTTCTGCTAAACTTAAATACAATTTTGCATTTGAATGTACTTTTTCTGCCTCTACTAATTTCTTTTTTTCTTCCTGTAAATTTGAATATGCAACTTCTATATCTATACCATTTGATTTAGATTTTTCTTCTACTAATTGTTTTAATTCAATCAATACATCGAAGTAATCAGATATTTTACCTGTCTTATTTTGAATTGTAGTTTCGTTTACCTCTATACTAGAAGTTAGTTCTGATTTACGATTATTTAAATCGTCAATATTTAAGTTTCCATCCATAGGAACTAACTGAGCTGATAATTCATTTATTGCTTCATTTAATTCATCTTGTCTATCTTCGTATCCTTCTTTCTCAATTTCCATTTCTTCATATGAATCACTTAATTCTTCTAATGAATTTTCGGCTGATGCAAGTTCTGTTGTAAAATCATTTCGTTTGAAATTTCTTAATAATATTTGAACTTCCTTAATATCCTCATTTGCTAATTCGTATAGTTTATCAAAAACATTTATTCCCATAAATTGAGATAATAAATCTTTTCTTTCTGATTGAGATTTATCAATAAATAAAGAATTGTTACCTTGTAACGATAATGCGGTTAATACAAAATCTTCATAAGTACCCAAATATTGAGATATAATATTATTTGTATCTCTACGCTCTGTTCCGTTTAATGATACTTCTTGTCCATCTTCTATTCTCCAAAAATTTACATCTACCTTAACCGCTTCACCTTTCTTAACCATTTTAGCAACTCTTTCAATAAAGAAATCTTCACCATTAATTTGGAAATGTAATTTACAACGGAAAGCTGTTTTTCTGTTATTTAATATGGCAGATGCTTTAAATGCTCTACTACTCTTATCAAACATACAAAATGCCAATGAATCGAATAATGAAGATTTACCCTGCGCATTAGCTGCAAACAATCCCATTATACCTCTCATTTTATCGAAATCAACTATATTATTTTCACCATATGAAAACATATTTGAAAACTCAAATCTAATTGGTTTCCAATTAATGTTTCTTGCTAAATCTTCATCTTTAAGTTTCTTATTTGTATCTCTATTCAACGTAGCAACCCTATCTAACGTATCATCATCAATTGGGTAGTTTCTTTTAAGGTAATCAGTTATAAGCCCGTTTTGGAACTCTACATCACTAATATTACCAATATCCAATTGTCCATCTCTATTACCACTCTTTAATTTGGATAAAGTGTCAGTACGTGTAATTGTAAAATCATCAACTTTGTATTTTTTCTTAATTTCAGTAGTAACTCTTTTAATTTGGGAACTATCTGTATTAGATACAAAAACACGAAGACGAGGGATTTTAGGTATATCATCCACATCTGGTACAATACCATTATCAATATGTAGTGTATAATATCCATAATCATTTGGAATATCAATAGATTTATAGGTATGGTTTTCAATATCCCAAACCATATATCCGTGCTTATCTAAAGTTTCTCCGTGATTTTGTTGAATTAAAGAACCACAATATGCAACAAATGGTTTACCATCTGATTTCTCTTGCATAATTTGTCTTTTGTGTATATCACCCAATAAAGCATAATCATATCCATCGAACATTTCTATTGGAAAATTCTTTGATGAAACCTGATACCCTATATCTGTTTGTGATTTATCTACTGCTCCGTGAAATAAAGCAATATTTGTTTTATCGTTACCCAACGTATTTGATTTAGGCCAATTTTCTTTTTGGTCAAATATACCAAAACAAACTAATCTGATATTTTCTAATTCAAAAACTTGTGTATCTTTTAAGTAAAATAAATTTGGTAACTTTAAAGAATCAACAATAGGGGTAAGAACATCTAATCTTCCCATATTATTCATATTACAATCGTGATTACCTGTTATTAAATAGGTAGGTGCAATTTCTGAACATTTTGTTAAAAATTCAGCAATCTCTTTTACTAACTCAGGAGACATTTCTAATTTAGCGTGAGCAATATCCCCACCTAAATAAATAATTGTATTTTCATCAGTTTCTGATTTTAATGATGCATACAATTTATCGAATACCTGACGATATTCTTCATGTCTTTTTAAATTACGAATATGTACATCCGCTATATGTAAAATCTTTTTTACAATCATTTTATATGATTTTGTTAATAATATGTTAAAGAATACTATTTAGCTTTTCTTTTAACTTTTTATCCCAACTCAAAGTTACGGAATTTTTCTGATATTTCCAAAAGTTTTGATACCCTATTTCCGATGGGTCTTTATCATCTAACTCAATGATTTTCACTGACTTACCATATTTTTCTAATTTTTCCACTAATTTTACAGCATCTTGTTTCGCATCATTATCCAATGCTATGTAGATTTCGGTGGATTTTTCTAATATTTTATCCATTAATTTATGGGGTATAAATTTACCCAATAACGGGATTGCTTGTCTTTTTATAGCAATTGCATCAAACATACCCTCACATAATATAATTGGTTCATTCCAATCTATTTGCGAATCTAAACAAACTACATCCTTTGAAACAGGAGGATTTTTATATTTCATTGTAGAATCATCAAATACAGACCTACCTACATAATAATTTAACATTCCATTTGAATCGTATGATGGTATAATCACTCTACCCATATAAGGTCCTTCTACACAAAATCCTATGTTATATTTGATAATAGTTTTTTTATCAATACCTCTTTCCTTTAAATATTTTATTGCTTGTCCTTCAATCGGATGTTCTAGGTTATATGATAAATCTAAAGCAGATTTCCATCCTTCTGGTAATCTGAAATTAATATGTGTTTCTTTATCTACTTCTTCCTCTATTCCTTCCCATAATGCTTTTAGTGTATCACCAAATGTTTCATTGGTAATTAATCCATCTTTTCTAAATTTCTTTTTAGCTTCTTCAAAATAAATTCCACCAATTTCTTCTAATTCTTTTTTGGATATATCTAATTTTTTAGCAAGAGATAGAACACTTCTACCCCCACTATTACACACCCAACAATGCCATTTTTGAGAACTAAAATTAACTTGTAATTTTGGTTTATGGTGATTGCAGAATGGACAATGATATGCTTCTTCACCACCTGTTAATGATTGTGAACTACCTAAATATTTAGTTATGATTCCTTTTGCTAATTCTAAATTTATAGATTTTGTCATAGGTAACAAAGATATGACAAATATTTGATATTACCAAATTATTCAGTAAACCATTCTTCCGGTATTACCTTATCTGCATACTTAAATCCGTGTTTATCGCACCAATCTCCGTATGTTGTTTTAGATTTTTTATTGATTTTGTTCTTTGAATTGGAAAATACGAATCGTATATCCAAATTGGGATTTTGTTCTTTTACTAACAAATGTTTTTTTCTATCGGCCAAAACAAATCTACCCTTTGTTTCTACCCTAATACCATTTGGTAACTTAAAATCAGGATTGTAAGTATGTTCAGAAGCAGGTATAATATAAGCCACTTTTTCGGACTCATATTCAACCACAATTCCTTTACTTTCGATTTGTTGAGAAATGTTTTCTTCAAGACCAGATTTAAACCCATGCTTTTGTGCAACCCATTTAGGATTGTTCTTTTTTGTAACTTTTTTCTTAGCCATTAAATTATTTTACTTTCCGCCTTCGTATTTTTTAGCAGGAGAATATTTGTTTTGACCAGGTCCTTTAACTGCATTTAGAATTTTATCATCTAAATTAAATCCTGATTCTTCTTTTTTCTGAAATTGTTTAAATCCTTCAACTGCTATTTGTCCGTCAATAACGGGTTTAATTACATCAGATGCTTGTTTGTTTGCATCTTTTTCATTGAATTTATTTGCTGCGTAAGTATCTGCTATATTTCCTTTCCAACTAATTGCCATAGTTAATTATTTTATATAAATATACATTAAGTATCAATTCGTACTAAAAAGTTTACCGGGAAGTCAGGATATATCTTAATAGGTGTTGGTAATTTAGCCACTGCTATCATATCATAGTTCTCATCATACAACCCAATTGTTGTTACATATGGTGTTAAATAAGAACCAGTTGGGTCTACCGATGAACTATATTCAAACTCACCAAACCCAGCTTTTGTAATACCATCGTATTTAGATGTCAATCTATAATCATATGTAACACCATCCGATAAACTTCCGGAAGTTCTAATCCATCTTTGTCCAGGATTTTTCCAACTACGTGTTTTTTGATTTTGTGATAATTCAATACTTCCGGTTGTTATATTTGTTTCATAATATGCGGTTGGATTTGTTGATACATTAAACTCATCTGCTTCTACACTTAAAAAATATTCATTTTCAAATATAGTTTTAGTTGATTTATAATCTAAAGTATAATGTGCAAAATCCGTATTAGCATTTGTTATATCAGTTATAACAATAATACCATGTTCATAGAATATATTACCAGCTACACTATTTTGGAATCCTGCTATAAATGAAGTTGAGTAAACAGCTGTGTTAAATGCTATTATATCTGTTTCAAAATTTATAAATTCAACTTCTAATATACCTTGCGCCCCTTGATATTCAACATTTATTAATCCGGTTTCATTATTATAATTTGAACATGTTAATTCGAATTGAGTTAGTGTTGCATCTATTAATATTAATTTACTAGTTTCAGCATTTAACTCTACCAAAGTGCTTGATATTTGTTCGGATAATATTTGCCCTTCACCATTATCAACATAAGTAATATCTCTATCAGTATCAATTAATGTTACTGAATTTGGTTTTACTTTTTCTCCGAATTGTTGTTGTGGTATTGCCAAAACAACTGCTTCATTATCTAATTGTCTTGTTTCTAAATAAGGATTTTCTGCTCTATTTTTTGCAATATAACCATATGTAATCATTGGGTTATATGGCTCATTATAGTATAATCTATTTATTGATGCCCACAATGATGAACTAATATCATTTGTAGAACCACTAATAGCTACAAGCCTTTTGTGACCAGATAAATTACTACCTGTTGCAAATGCCTCTGTTAGTTCAAATTCTTTATAGACTTTAAACGGTCTAATTCTAATATCACTCTGTGGTATACGTTTAATCATATAGAATAAATATAGTTTAAATAAAAAACCCAACCTTACGGGGTTGGGTTTATTTTGTTTGATTTTTGTCCTACGATACTCTCAAACAATATTTTAGAAATCTAATTTTACTTTAATCAATGCTTCTGAATCAAATGTTTTTCTAATTGGTTGTGAAGTTTTAGCTACTGCTAATAATTCATTAGAATCGTTATATAATCCGATTGATGTAATATAAACTTTAGGGTCTGTTTCGAATGTTGTTTGTGCAAATGAACCCGTTGTATCAGAGAACGTTGGGTTATTTGAGAAGTTAAATTCTCTATTTTGTACTCTTACAAAGTAGTGAGAAGTAGAAACGTTTTCAGTTCTTCTCGCTTGAAAATCAGCACCACCACTAATTGCGTTAAACAATTTAATATGGTTATAAGATGAAACTGAATCACTAATATGTGTTGGTTTGATTGCTCCACCTAAAGATGCACTTAATGCAGTTGGGTTTAATATAACAACACCTAAATCAGGATAGAATAAACCAAATCCTTGTCCATTAGATGCCGTAGTGTATGCAGTTGTTGAACCAGCACCAGTACCTAAATTTATACTACCACTTATTATATTAAATACTCTTTGACCATTTTGTGTATCAGCATCTGCTTGCCCACTATCATCAATCAAATACATTGCACTATTCCATGAACCAGATAATTTTAATTGTAAGTTACCCGCATCCATTTTTTCTCTATAATTTGAACGAGCTACGTTTATAACATAGAATTCATCCAAATCATGTGTTCCAGTTGAACCACTTAGGACAGTAAACATTGCATCAGCTTCACCTAATAATGCCAATCTATATTGTGAATATGTTACTTTTGTTTCTTGTTTAGATTGGTCATCTCCAACTAATGTAGGAGAACCACTACCAAATATGTTACCATATGCTACTGCGAATTCAACATCAGCAGAACCTGTATTTGTATCACCATATACATTTAAATAAAATTTAGATGATTCCGAGCCACTATGTCCCGCAATATCCGTATCTTTACCTAAAACGAATGTTGATAAACTACCACTACCATTACTCCAAAGACCAGTTGTAACAATCTCTGTTTTTGCTGTTACAATATCTGATGTATTGAATCTTTTATAGATTTGATTTGTTAAAGCAACAGTCTCACTTATTAATTGTTCACCTGTTGTTAAATATCTATTTACAATACCCGCTAAATCATTAGTATCTAACGCTCCATTTGAGTTTGTTTTTTGCTGCAAAAGAAACGCTGATAAATCAGTTATAAGTTGGGTACCCGTATTTTGTCCTAATTGTGCCATATATTTTTTTTATTAAACTTTTGATACTGTCACTGGAATCGTTACCGAACCACCTGTTTCATTACCATAGATAGTAATTGTTGTTCTTACTGTCGATGTTAAAGATGGATTTGGTATGAATGTGAATGTTAATCCTTTTGCTACTTCAGCTGTTGCTGTTGCGTTATCTCCCAAGAATGTAGAAACTGTCCCTACATTTCCGGTTACACCCTCTCCAATCAAAGAACCTGCATTTTTATTAGAAAGAATTGCGGTGTATCCTGCATTTCTATTTCCTGCTGGTGATGTTGATGGGTTAATAGGGAAATTACCAGATGTTGTATTTGCCGTAATTGTTGTTACATTTAATGATACAACCGGAATTTTTGTACTTCCTTTTGGTAACGTTACTAATTTGTATTTTAAAACCTGAGTTTCATCAGGAGATGCTTCTAATACTGGGGTTGCTAATATTGCAGAATCATAATACGCAGACCCTAATGGATGTGCTGGTTCGTATAATGAATAATCAATCTCATCATCACCCAAAGCGAATTGAGTAATACCTAATGGTTGTCCTGCTGCTAATTTTTCTCTACCTTTTTTAGTAAGAATTGCATCTACTGTCAACGATGTGTTATCTAAATATGCCATATTGTGTATATATTTCTAAATTATAAATATAAGTATTTAAAATTATTTTATTCATTAATCAACTTCTAATATTGGTTCACCTGAAGGTCTACCTTGATTATTAACTCTTAATACAGATGGATTTGATATGAATATCTCAACTGCTGCCTTTCCATCAATAGTTGTATTTGAGTTTTGTTTTGAACCTTTATAATAACTATTCTTTAATCCAGTTGTTAAATCACCAACATTCTTATAATGCGTTGGTAAATATCCATTAATAGTTTTTACTTTTGTAACTATTTCTTTATTAAACTCACTACCAACTAATATTGCATTTGAACCAGTATCTTGCAATACCAATTCAGTTGTTGAACTTGATATAAATATAGGAGTTGCACCTCCGTACTTATAAGTAGTCTTTCCTTCGGAACCTGTATATTGTCCTGTAAAGGTTCTTTTTGATGTAGTCACCAAACTTCCTTTTAAAGTTTTATGCTTTTGTTTACCATTTTGCATATATTTGTAGTCAATATATCCATTTGTAAAGTAGTTACTGAATCCGTAATCTGTAAAATTATTTATTCCCACTATTTTTTGGTCATCCATTCCTATCGTACTAACTATTGATGGTATTCTAAGTCCCGCATCTATTGTTGTTGCATAATATTCATTTGATGCATCTAATGGTCCATCTTTTTTAGTTTCCAATATAGTTCCATCTAAACTACTAATTGTTGCTTCTAATGTTTTATTGGTAGATAAATCAATACTTGCACTATTTCCTATATTAGTAGAACTAAATGATGGAGTTAATACATCTGCCGAAATATTTGTTTCTTTGTAAATATCCGCTTGTGATGTAATAGAATAATCATTTGTATAATCATATGATGCGGAATGATAATAATTACTTATTTCCGGTTTAGTATTTATATCAACTTTAGAACGTTCTAACATATGTGGTGCTATTAACAACCCAATGTTAGTAGATGTTCTCGCCGGCAACATTTCTTTTATATTCTCAAATAAAGATTTATCGTATGAACGAACTAATTTAATATAATCGTAAATGTTTCTTCTATTTAAATCTATTCTTTCGAACCAATAATTACGAATATTTTTAAGTGTTTTATATTCATATGAATTATCATCAGCAGGGTCACCTATGTAGTTATCAAAGGATATACCACCAAATGATTGTGCTATATTTAAATCCAAATCTTTATTTGGAGAAAAGAATATACCTAATTTATTAGAATCAGCTACCGCTTGGTCGTATTGTTTAGCAGTTGCTCTTTTTTTAGGAGATAAATCATTTATAAGTGTTTGTTCTTCAAATCTAACTTTATTATTAACAAATCTACTTGCACCTGAATTTGGAATTTCTATTACAACTTTTCTATTATATACATTATAATTGTATGGATATGTAGAATTTAATCCAATAGCTCCCGATACAAATGCATTTATCACACCATGCTTATTTGGTGCAATATTATTAACATATCTATTTGAATTTATTGATTGTGGTCTTTCAAAATCTAATCTTATTAATAGATTTTCGGTAGATGAATTGTATTCATTACCATTAATCATTTCTGGTCCTATTACATGCGAATCAAATACCGATGATGATAACGGAGTGTTCCATAATCTAATTTCATCAATTTCCCCATTAAATCCACCAATTCTCAATGTATTACCCAATTCCCAACTAGCTGTATCAAATGTTACGTTAGCCGATGCACTTTGTATAATAAATTCGTTATCCGCTTGTTTTATTGTTAATGTAACATTACCATTATCGTTTTGTACCAATAAACTATGCCACTTTCCATCATATAGAGGATATTGAGATGATGTGATACTTGCACCACTTCCAGTAAATGTTAAACATCCATATTTTTCATATTGAGTAGATGTTGATGATACTGAACTACTATTGAATACTTTAACGACAAAATCATTTGCGGTTATTAATGTGTATTCATTATGGTCCTTTTCTTCTAATTTAAATCTAGTTTCGATTGCTCTTGTCGAACTATCCCAACTCATTGTTAATTGAGTTGATGATGATACTATCAAAGCAGCCGTTGTGTTTTCATATGTAAATTTAGTAGTTTCTGTTGAGTTATCATTTGGTCCTCCAAATTCTACTATTGATAATTGTGATTCAGGTACACCATAACAACTTAATAATGCCTTAACACCTCTACTAGTACCTTTGTGTTTTAATAAGTAAGGTAAGTTATTTGCAATTCTTCTCCAAACTCTTTTAGTTGCCTTTTCACCATTTAAGAATCCATTACCATCGGTTAATGATTGACCATTATCCAATTGTCTTGTTGGTGAATTACCATCGGCATCTACACCTAAAAAGTATTTCCACAAATCAGCAGAATTACTTAAATTTTTAGCATCCCAACCAAATTGTTTTAAATAAACATAAAGATAATCATCATGAATTCCATCTAAAGAATTTTCCGTAACATTACGGATTTCTGTCATATTTTTTACATATGAATGAATTATATCAAAATGTTGACCAATCATATCACAGAATAATAAGAATTCTTCATATTCTCCATTATTTTGTATATAATCTGGTAAATTATTTCTTAATGAATTTCTATTATCTTTATCATACAAAGAAGCAGATAATACTAAATTATCATACCAATTTGTTGATACTAATTCATATGCTGATATGTTTAGTTCCGAATCAAACGCATTGATAAATTTACCACTCGTAGAACCACTTTCCAATAAGTCGGATACTAAAAATGTTTCAAATCCATCAAAACCCGCTTTTAGGTTATTTTTTTTCTTTTCTACATTTTGTTTTTCTAATTGTATAGCTGTTGATGAACCCGTTAATAATGTTACACTATGTGAATAATATTCATATAATTCTTGCTTATATCTAAAGTTGATAACTCTTTCTTTTGCAGATGAGTATTTAACAAAATTATCAAATAAATAAACAGAACTACTTTTGTAATCAACATTTATATTTTGTGTACTTATATCATTTTTTGATAAATAAGTTTCAACTAATTGTTGTGATGTAGTTGAACCACTCAAAATTATTTCATCATAAGATGCATAATCTAAACTATTTGATTTAACAAAATCAACACTTGCATTAAAATTAGGACCTTTTAATTCAGGACACTTCAAACCTGCAAATCCACTAACCTTTACTTCCGATACTATTGGTAAAGACATTAATTTAGAAACCCATACCGGAGTATGTACTTCTATATTACCAGGTAATGGTTCATATAATCTTAAAACAATTGTATTATTAATATCGCCATCGGGTATTGTATTACCCAATTCATCTATCTTAAAGTTTGTAAATTTGGTAGGGTCTACATCCCAATTGGCAATTAATATTTGAGTATCATCTCCTACTTCAACGATATGATTTAAGTAACGAGGGTCATCTGAATATGATAAATCCTTTGTTATAGTTTGGTATAGCGATTCGAACAAATCTTCTTTGATGGATTGGGTGGAAATGTTATAATCCGCTTCATCAAATGTTATTGTAAAGATTTGTCTATCACCTTTTATTGTTCTATCACCTCTAACATTGTATGGTACAACAATCACCTCAGCTTTTCCAGGTGAGTTGAATTTTAATTTACCATTTAATAATAGTTCTTTATAATTTAGTTTTACAGAACCTTTTGCTCCACCTTTATATACTAATCCATTATCATCTTCCGTACCAATGTAAAAATAAACATTATCGGTTAAAACATATTCATAATCTATTGTTGTAGTTATTTCTCTATCAGAAAAAGATGGTATGTATATGTAATCTTCGTATGTAATTGATTTTAATCTAGGGTATTCGTATTCTTTACCTATTGTTAATACTAATGTTTGTGACTTTCCATCTCCTGTTATTGTTGAATATGGAGTTATAACAACATTAACATTTCCAAACTTATTACCAAAATGTTCTAATGAATTTAATTGTACTAATTGAGATTTATAATCAGTTGTAAATTCACTAACAAGATATTCTTTGGTACCAGTTGGTGTTGTTATTTTATAACTTTCTGCAAATTTAGTATAAAAATTAATACTAAAATCTTCACCCTGATTTGCTCTTAAATATGTTTCATCAACTTCTACTAATTGAGTTGGTGAAACTAACGAAACTGCCGGATATAAATCTGGATTGTATATAATATCAAATGTTATTATATAATCAGATATTAATTCGTTTGATTTTAATTCTAAATAAGATTGTTGAATTGAATTGAAATCTGTTGCTTGTCTATTTTCTAAATCATCTTTATTTACTTTTTTGTAGTAAATTGATTTAACTATATAATTACCTAATCCACTAACATCAAACTTAATATCCTTAAATGCCTCAAATGAAGATATTTCTACCGTCTTTTCTTGAACTAAATTTACTGATGTTTTGTTTCCATCAATATCTTGTGAAAGTATATTAACAACACCATTGGGTAATAGATTAGTATCTAATGTTGATTTAAATGTAAAATTAATATATTTTCTAACAGGAGGTGGCGGTGGTGGTATTGTTTGTGCCTTTTTAAAAGGTAAATCAATAGTATCACCTATATTATGTTTCGTTTCCGAAATCATAACATCATTCTTATTAAATTTTCTAACTACTAATTTTTTTGTTATTATATTATTAGTTGTTGAAACAGGTTTATACTCTGTTGTTGTTATCGTATTGGCTGTTTGCTCTACCTTTGGGGCAAATATACCCTTCGAAGCAGATTTACCTATGCTAAATTTTGTACTAAATATATTATTAAATAATCCAACACCAGTTTGAGTTGCTTTATTATTTGTTAATCTATTAAATATGTCCTTAAATAATGGCATTAAATATCTTTATTAATAAATACTTTTATTGTAAATTTTGTTATATTATTGAAATTCCATTCTTTCTCTACCCATACCACCATCTCCCAAATTCTGTCTATCTAATGTATCGTATTCACGTATTATACTACCACCTCCTCCACCACCGCCACTACGAATGGTAATAACATCCGATACCGGTTGTACATCTTTAACTACTACTGCTTCTACTACATCTTCATATGATATCATATAATATTCTTCAAATTCACCATATTCTGGTTTTAAGACTACTGAGTCTAATGTTGTTAATGCACTAATTTCTATATTAGTATTATCGTAATAAAATTTTCCACCATAATTAATAGCAGAATCATCCAACCCAATTACTTTTAGTATAACTTTTGGAACAGATGTAATTGGTATAGGAACAGATATTGGTGTTACTACTACATCATTTGAGATTGATACACCTCCTCCACCAATTCCACCAAATCCTTCATAGTTTCTAAAAAAATCCGCACTATATTCACTTCTAATGAAGCTATTATATGGATTATATAATTCATTTAAATTATTATCTATGTTGTTTATATATTGTCTATCAGTACCAACTGCCATTTTTAAAATAATTTAGGTAGTTTAAATTTAGATTCACCAATTTTCTTTTTAGGTTTTTTAGCCAGTAATCCTTTAACTTTATCAACCGCTCCCTTTGCTTGTCCAATCGCAGCAGCTGCTTGTCCTTTTAATGCGTCTGCTTGTCCTTTTAATGCATCTGCTTTTCCTGCTATTTCTCCTTTTAGATTTTGTATTTTATTAATAGCATCTTTAGCTTGACCAACCGCAGCTGTTGCTTTTCCTTTCAATTCATTTGCCTTATTAACAGCATCTGCTATTTGTTTTTTCGTATTATCTATTTGACCCTTAACATCTTTTATAGTATTAAGTATACCTGTTCTCGATGGGTTTGTAGGTGCAGGTGATGGGTTATTTGGATTTTGTGAATATTGTTTAACATCTGATACCTTTTCTAAAACAGATTCAGGTGTAATATTTTTAACAATTTGTTCTTTTCCAGTTATTGGGTCTATTGTTTTAATAACAGGCTCAACATCTGATTTTGTATTATTTCCAATTAATTGTGCTAAATTAGAATTTATTTCTTTTTTCTCAACGATATCTGTTCCAGCTATTGTTGTTTTTGATACAAATGGTTTTTCTATTAATGTTTCTAATAACTTAACTTCTTCGGAATCATTTATACTAGATTGTACATTTGGAGAAAATTTAACTTCTCTTAAATTACGCATATTATATTCAATAGATTCTCTTAATCTATCAATGATGTATGGTGTAAATTCTGAAAATTCATCCAAATCAAATTGTTGATACGATTCCAATCCATAATTTGCTGCTCCTAATTTATAACTTCTTCCTTGTGTTTGATATATCAAAGATTCTTTAAAATCTTTTAATATTTGTGATTTAAAATTTCCCCAATTATTTCCTATACCAAAATCTTTTTTAATAGTATCAACATATGTTATACCATATTTTGATGAAAAATATTCATCAATTATATTTGATACTTGTAGTTCTACTGAATCTATTTTTTTAACAACCTTATCTAAATTGGTTCTTATTTCGGAATAATTTTTGGTAAATCCTAAATATCTATTTTTAATTTTATCATTGTATAATGAACCATCCTTTAATAATGGTAATATACGAATTTCTTTTCTAGATGGTGATATTTCTTCAATCCAAACCTTTTCAACATTATTATCTGTTCCAAGTTTGTTTTTAACAAAGTTTAAAGATATTTTATATTCACCTTCACCATTACCAGAATCAATTATTAGCTTTTCTACATTAACTGAATATGTTTTTTCTCCGTTTGAATCTACTGATGTTGTTAGATAATCATTAAATTCATTTGGTTTAATATATCTTACTTTTTTATTTTGAAGTTGTGTTAATAAGTTATTTGATTTATCATATAATCTAAATTCAATAACATCATTTTTACTTATCCCAAATTGGTTCGTAACGGCAGCAGAACTTTTGAAGATATTTAAATCTGCGGATTCTATCAACTGGCCCTTTGTGTCCTGTCTTAAATTTATTTCAGTTATATTTTTTAAATCCTTTATTGCCATTTTTATTTATTGTATTATCCGTGATGGTATAATTTTCCTCTAAAATCTTTTGTTTCTGTTTTTGAATTATCTTTATCTTTCACTATTATAGTAAATGTGTAATTATAATCCGTTGCTTTCGAACGAGAAAATAAACCACCACCATGCTGTCCCCTTATTGTTCCCAAATATGAAGATGGAGAATCCATTTTAAATCTTAATGTTTCATTTGCCTTAATAGTTGCTGGTAATGTAACTCCAAAATCCCATATAGATTTTGTAACACCATCTTTAAATGCTACATCTACAATAATATCCTTAGGCCCAGCTACAACATCAAACCATCCTCTATATAATGGTTTTAATGCGTTTCCAGGAGGAGCGAAACTTCTATCTTTTGCTTGTGAGCCATATCCTCCACCATAATCTTGCGCTTGATTAAATCCTTCTATTGGTGCTTTTGTTGGGTCACCTGCATCAAATACTAACGTAGATAATTGACCAGTTGCAATACCACCAGCTGTTATAGCTTGTTCTTTTGCAGATAATTGAGTTTCTAATCTTTGTATTTGAGTATTTTGTTGATTTAACAAATTATTTAATGTATCAATTTGTTTAATCAACGCATTCTTTTGTGCAATTAAACCTTCATTCTCACCTTCCAATGCACTTCTTTCAATATTTTCGTTTATTGCTTTGGAGAATGAATCCTGAATTTGTTGTCTAATTTCTAATATAGTTAAACCACTTTGTTGGAATTGGTTTTCTAAAAATGCGTTTTGTAATTTAGTTTCATCTATATCAAATTGTAAAACTGCTATTTCTCCTTCTAATTGCGATATCGTTGCATTAAGATTATCAATTTCCGCTTGCTGTGATGCTACAATGATGGTTAAATCCTCTATTTGTATTAATGCATCATCATATATTGGTTTTGGAATTAAATCCAAATTTGGGGGTGTTAATGGTGTTATAAGCTCTCTAACTTCAACATCGACACTCTTTTCCAATTCGTTAATATTATATGTATCAACGAATAGTTTGGTATCTAATGATGTAGATTGACCATCAATAATGTTTATTTTTTTTACCTCTTCCAATTTATATTATATCAAAGTTTCCTATATTAAATATATGTTCGTTAAAATCTTGCTCAACTTTAACATTAACATTATAGTTTCTATTTTTTTCAAAATTATTTAAATTTAAATAAAAATAATTTTTAGATGTACTACTATCTCTGTTTAACTTTGATTGTGTTGAATATGGTATAATAATATCTCCTGTTTTCGAATCTGTTATTTCGTAATAACTATTCGATGGTAAATTATAATATGTTTGATATCCAAAAGTTGAATATGTTGTTGTTGGATATTTTTCTCTTGTCTTTAATTCTACTTTAACTTTTTGACCATGCTTATATTCATTTTCTAATCTAAATGGAGTCACAACAAAATCTTCACTAGATATAGCACTTCCCGTACCTGCAGCTATTGTTTCATCCCACTTTAATATAAGTTTTGGTTGATAAATAGTATTTGTTTGTTTAGAGAAAAATTTCATCAATCCATAATCATTCGTATCACTTTCAACCGAAGAAGATAATTTTAACATTATACCTTCGTTTGGAATACTGCCACTTAACCAACTTTTTACAAAAGAAGTAATATCAATTTGTAAATCTTCTACTTTATAATTAAATGAATGTGATAGTGAAGATGTATACCAAGTACCACCTCTACCATCGGTATCTACAAATGTACCAATTGAACCACTTAATGTTTCTCCTGTTTTTAATACCGAACCACTTTTCCATTCTGTTTCAGCTTCACCATCTCTATACCACCAACTTACACCTTTTGTAGAAATTTTATCAACCAACGTACCAACTCCTTCTTCCCAACTTTGAGAAACAGGATATGCATATATTGTTGTAGTTGCAGGAATTTCGGAAAATTCAGTTGCTTTTATAATTAAAGATGCGGTGAACAAAGCAGATGCAGATTGTGCATTATATATCGCTAATGATGCTGATATATTTTGTGAATCAAATTTTATTAAAGAACGTGATTTGTATTTCGTAACATCTACGATATACGCACCAACTTCTAATATTTCATCATACCCTGCGTTTTGGTATGGTTCTTCGTTGTATATAGTTGCATCTTTTGATGCTGTTATAAATGTGTACATATTATAAAGCTCTTCCTTTTATATCTTTGTTAGGGAATTTTAATTCGAAAATAGATGGGTCTAATGATGGGTATATAACCTTATCTTTGGTTGCTTCTGTTATATTGTATGAATTTGTTGCGTAATCACCACCACCACTACTCTTACATATGTTTACAATTTCACATTTAGGTACAGATGATACCCCTTCTACATTTGCTATTTCTAATTCTAATTCACTTAAATTTATTGGTTGGTTAATTTTCCATTTATCTATATCAAAGAAATTTGTAATTGTTTGTATACAATTCAATACAACTTCTCTTTTATTATAATTGTTAAAAACAGTCACTTCAAAATTTACACCAATATTAATTATAAATGCATTTAGTATGTTTACTGCATCTGTTAATATTCTATGTTCATTTAAATAAACTTTTAAGTTTTGTTTTAAACTATTGTTTATACTAACCAAATGTTTATTTTCATTATAAGATAGAACATACATATTGATTGCAAATGGATTATTAACTTCTGGATTTGCAGTTGCTTTTTTGTTTGATACAAATTTAGCTAACTCAACTTCTATTTCTTTATCGTTTAATGATTTTGAATTTTTAACAAAAGAAAGAAATTCTTTTTGCATTGTAGCATCTTTTAATAATGCTTTTGCTCCAAAATCTTCAATATTACCATCCGATTCAACATACACTTTTGCTATATTTCCAAATTTAGGTGGTAATGATAATGTTCTTATTTCATAATCTTTTTTAGTTACCGCTCTATTTTGAGATGCAAAGTTTGCAATTGCATTTTCTCTTATTAAATCTTCACTTTCAAAACCACTACCACCAACAGCCGGCTCATCATTTGTAACCGCTAATGAGTTTCTATAAACAGAATAAACACCCTGGTCAGCTACATCAAATGATTGTAAATCTTCGTTAACTGATATTGTTTTTATTTTGGTAATAGTATCGGTTGATACATTTGATTCAATACCACCTCCAGCTAAATACTTAACCGTCAATGTTGTATTTTGTGGTGCTATACCATATGCATTTGTGAATAAAAAATTAGATGGGTCGAATGCTTGATTTAATCTATCAATTGAATTATTTAATCCTAATCCTACATTTTTTGTGTTTGGTACTAATAACTCATCTGGTAAAGATTCGTTACCACTTCCGAATCTAATTTGAATTTTATCTACATCAGAAATTCTAGTAGTAAATCTTCTATCTGTTTTTAATGTTTTTAGTAAATAAGGAGTTTCTGTTGCATCGGTTGATGTACTTCCGTTGTAAGATACATTAGGTTCTTCTATATAAACAAAATCTTGTGCTAAAAAATCTACTTCATAGTATCTTCTATTTTCTGAGTCATATATTGATTGAACTCCTAAAAATGTAGAATCTGTTATTTCAAATGTTGGATTCTCTTTAAAATTTCCAACTTCAAAATCAATTTCTCTTAATTCTGCACTTATCGCTTTTACTTTTTTCTTAATTAAGAATTCTCCATTATCTTTATTATATAATGTTACTTCTCTATCTATTGGGTCATTAAAATCAACAATTTCCAATGTTCTAAATACAACGCCAATTGTTGATTCACATTCCATACCATCTTGTATTCTTAATGCAAATTTGTAATCAGGTTCACCAGTTGTTGTTGGTGGCAACAATTGATAAAGTGTTAATGTTACAATTGATGCATTTGATATTTTTGGTTTATATCCTAAATTTTGAGAATGTATTAATAGATTTTTTCTATTAGCTGCTAAATTAATAAAAGATTCTCTTAATTGAGCATCTGTATAATATGATAATACATCACCCACATATGATGCCAATTCGACAAACATAGTACCAGGTGAAGCATCACTAAAATCGTTTGCTGTATTTGGAAAGTATGTTTTAGCAAAATCAGTTAATGATTGCTTAAATGATGCAAAATCTCTATTAAGATATTTTATATCTTTTGTATTTCCTGTAAAAGTTTTATCTATTGGTTTAAGTGCCATCTTATATTACTAAATTTATTGTCTGTATATCCTTTATCGTATCAAAATTTAAGGTATAATTTAATTGTAACTCCAATTTATGTTCATCTTCAATTTGATTATATTCTATTGAATCAACACTTACATAAGGTAAATATAAAGCCAATGCAGCTTCTATATCTTGTTGTATAAATGTTTCTAATGAATCTTGTACTAATGGTTCAAATAAAACCTTTTTTAAATTACATCCAAAATCAACATTCCCAATTCTTTCACCTTTTTGTGTTAATAATAAATTTTTAATATTATCCTGAATTTGTTTACGTGTTTCGTAATTACATTCAAAATAACCATTATTACCTTTTCTAAGCGGTAATGATAATCCGATTGCTTTACTTTCTCTTTCGGCTTTAAATTTATTATTAATTAATATTGCCATTATTTCTTAAATTTCTTCACCAATTCACTATAATCTCTTGTCATCGCTTTTGCAACCGCTGCAACTTCTTTATTTGCATGATTTATTTGTAAAGGTGCTCCATCTGGATTGTGTGTTGGTAACCCACCACCCATTTCACCATATCCAATCATATTAGCATTGAAATTCATAGTACCATATGAACCATCATCTCTACTCATACCAGGTTGAAATGGCATTGTTTGACTTAATACTTCATTTAATATTGGATTCTTACTAAATTTTCTATTAGATTGTGTTTGTTCTTTTTGTCTACTTTGTTGTAATATTTTTTCTGCCTTTTCAAATGGGTCTTCGTATATTTCCTTCAAATTTGCAGTTTGTTTATTTACAACTTGTTTTGTTTGTTGCACATTCTTTTGTTCCGATAAAACCTCCTTAACAGCAGTTTTTACTTCTTCTCGTATTACTGCTCTTATTAATTGTATAAATTTTTTATTGTCCATACTAATTTATTTGTTATATATAATTATTTAATTTTACTTTTTTGCTTTCTTTGGGTCTTGTGGTATAACAAATCCCAATGCCTTTGCTTTTGTTGTTCTTTTTCTAAATACACCAACTCCGTTTCTATTGAAACCCCCTCCTGATGTATTTCCTTCAATTGTTGTTATATTTCCTTTTGCATCAAATGATTCTACTATACCAATATGATGTGCGTCGGCCTCACTTCCATATAATATAGCTGCTCCAATCGCAGGTTCTCTACTCCATAATCCTTTTTTCTTAGCCCATGCTCTCCACTCATCACAACCTGCTGAACTTGGGTTTGATGCTCCTGCTGATTTATATATTTTTGTTACAAATGCTGCACACCAAAAGGCAGGTGAAGTTAGTCCCGTTGATTTAAGACAACTCTGCACATAAGCTCCCCAGTTTTCCGGTTTACCAGGTGGTAATGGGTCTTCCATCTTACCAATATCTAATTTAGCATAATACACTATTTTATTGCCAATTTCAGCATCTGCCGGTGGTGGTGGAGGTGGTGGATTTTCTAATGAACCACTTGCATCTGTTGATGCGTTTTGCTTTGTTGCCAATCTAGCTCGCATAAACTTAATTAATTCTTTGGCTGTATTTCTAACAGGTTCTTCTTTTGTTTCTTTTAATGCTGTTTCTGCTACTTTTATATCTTCCTTTGCACCTGCAATTTCAGTTTCCGTCATTGTAAATTCATCTTGTCCACCATCTGCATCGGGTATAGTATATCCTGCCCAATTAACTATTCCAGGTGCCGGTGGGGCTGGTGGTGGGTATTGTGTTAAAACATTGCATATTCCACCTATCGTAGTTAAATGCGATTTTGCTAAATAAATAAATGCATTTACAAATGAACCTATATCTGATATTGGGAATACTGATGTGTTTCCGAATTCACCAACTATGGTTACTAAATTACCATTTGGTAAAATATTTAAATTTTTTGTTCCACCGGGTGGTGGTACAATTGGTGGATTTAATTCCATTAATTGTGCACCTGACCAATATGATTTAACTGCGTTTCCCATATACGGGAATAATTGTGTATAATAATCTTCTGTTGTAGATGCAACACCACTACTTTGTTGCAATCGTATCATTATAGCAAATCCTTCTTTGTTTCCTTTTTTTATTGGATTTTTATTTACTATATCATATCCACGCTTCATACAAAAATCATATTCACTTGCCAATACATCAGCAAATTGCTGATTATCTTCAAATGTATATGAAGCCATCCTTCTTACTACATTATTTTTGAAAATTGACCAACTCATTAGATTAAAAAGTTATTATTAGATAAAATCTTTTTTAAATCAGTTTGTATTTTTTGTAATTCACTTTTATCTACCGGTCCATAATCTGTAATCCCAGATGGAGTTTTCATTTGATATGTATCCATTAAAATCATCACCAATCTATCTAATACTTCCGCCAAAGCATTACCTTTAACAGCTTGTTGTACTTTTGATGTTGCAGATACTTGGTCTGGTTCTCCACCTAAACATATTTTTCCGGTATCATTAATTTCTATCGTATGATATCTAGATTGACCTGCTAATTTTGTATAATAATCACCATCTTGAATTACTGCTCTATATCCGTTTTGCGAATCAATTGTAAAGAAATCATCTGTCCAAAATGATGTTGACATTTTAGAAAATATGTATATTTCATTTGCTTTTGTTGATAAAATAAGTCTACCTGTGTTTACTACTATTTGGTCTCCTTTTAATTTATCTTTTGGTGGATATACATTATTTGCTTCTTTTTTAATCTTTAATGTATCTGCAAAATTAGATGTATACTCACCACTTGTTATATGAATTGATGTACCATCTTCATTTACATCTTCGATGGTGTAATCATATATTTTAATATTATTTTTTGATTTAGCATTCTCATTATTTCTTATCAATATAGATGGATATGCTTTTTTTACTTGTTCTCTCGTTGGGTGTGAGTGACCAGAAAATCTTATTGAATTACCATGTCTACCCTGTATAATTGTATCACCTTCATATGGTCGAAGATAGTGATAATTTAATTCTCTCTTAAAATACTTACCAACATCATTTTTTGGTATATTGTTTGGTGTTTTTTTAATATTAGATTCAGGTATTCCTGCTTCTGCTTTTTTAAAAGCATCAATACCTTTTTCTTGCATAAATGAACCATCTTTTGGTTTATTTGCTGCTTCCAATAATCCTATATTTGTAGAAAAGTTTGGAGAATTATGACCTCTTACTCTCTCATAAAAATTACCATTATCAGTTTCATGTATTAAAATTATTTCATTTAATAAAGGTAGCGTATAAAAGTTTGGATTTAATGGAAATGCAATTGGTAAATTCTCACTATCCTGTGTTAGTTGATTTGCTAACTTATATCTAACAGCTCCTATATATTTCTGGTCTTTTAGATTTTGTTCAGTAATATATGCATCTATTTTTTTACCCTTTTCATCGGATGCCTTTGCTACTAGTTGTACATTACCGGTATCATATCTATCCAATTCGGATGAAAATTCATCGTAAAAAAAATCATTATCCTGTGCTCTATCTACTATATCTTCGTTACGCAAAAATATATCGGTTACTACACCTATTTTATAACCAATCCCTCCAATAGAACCGGCTCCACCTGCTTTTGATACTGGAAAATCTGTTGGCATTATTTAATCTCCTTTTTTAATTCATCCAATTCAAATTCAATATCCTCCAATTTAGATACTTGTTTTGTATGATGTGTTTCTATTTGTTCAGCTACTTTATCTATTTCTCCTAATAATTGTTTCTTTTCTTCTTCACTCAAAAATCCATCATCGGATTTACTTTTACCCTGTGCTAACATTATCCTTTGTGCTATTGTTGCCAATTTCACTAAATGTTCATCATTGAAAACAGAAACATCTATAAGGTCTTTGATAATTGGACCAATTACAACAGCTGATTGTGTATTTGTAATTAACTTACGCATATCTTCAATCATTGATGATATATTTTTCTTTTTGTTCTGTTGGTTTTCGTATATATCTTTCATTAATCCTGAAAAGGATTTCCCTTTGAATAATTCAAATTCTAAATCTATTGACATAAAAACTTTTTTAATAAATATCCCTAATACAAAAATGTTATTTAGATATTAGGTAGTTACCCATTACAAGATAATCCATTTCACAATTTTTAAAAGTCCAAATTGCTTCCTCTGGTGTGTTTACCATTGTTTGTCCTCGAAGATTAAATGAGGTATTTAATAAGATTGGGTATCCACTTTTATTTTGAAATGACTCCAATAAAGAGTACATTAATGGGTTTTGCCTTGCTTCTAATGTTTGAACTCTAGCACTCTTATCAACATGTGTTATTGATGGTAAAGAAGCTATATAATCGTTTTTAACTTTAACAACCTGATTCATATATGGTACAGATTGTCCGTTTAACTCAAAGTATTTATCAGCAGAATCTGCGGTTACCATTGGTGCAAAAGGTCTAAAAGCTTCTCTCTTTTTAATTACCTTATTTACCTTTGCCTTAATATCAGGTATACATGGATTTGCTAATATAGAACGATTACCCAATGCTCTTGCACCAAATTCAGTTCTACCTTGATACCATCCGATAATTTTACCTTCGTTTAATAGAGATGCCACTTTCTTAACTAATTCTGGATCTGATAGTTTTTTCTTTTTAGAAAAGAATACATTTTTTTGTTGTAACGCAAGTTCTATTTCTAATTCAGAATATTTTGGACCTAAATAAGGTGATTTGTTTATGTGTTCTCTAAATGTGCTTGGTTTATATTTGTAATATATTTGCAATGCCGCTCCTATTGCAGAACCACTATCCGATGGTGCTGGTGGTATCCATACTTTTTTAAACGGAGTCATTTTTGTAATCTTACCATTTGCCGTTCCATTGTATGCACATCCTCCGCTCAAACATAAATTTTGATATGGATGTTCTTGATGTGCCCAATTTAAAAACTTAAAGAAAACTCTTTCATATGCAGATTGTAATGAGAACGCAATATCTTTATGTATTTCCTCTAATTCACTCTCTGGTACTCTTGGTGGTATTCCAAATAATTTGGATAATGCAAATGTATACATTTTTGTATTCGAATATTGATACGAAAAATATTTCATATCCATTTCAAATTCATTTTTATCATCATTCCACCAAATTATTTTATCAAATTGTTCTTTGTATAAATCATTTTGATTTCCAAATGCAGCCAATCCCATAACTTTGTATTCTCCACTATTTGGTTTGAATCCTAAAAATGCAGTTATTGCTGCATAAAACATACCCAATGAATTTGGATATGCAATTCTTTTTAATGGTTGTACATATGTGTTTCCTACACCCAATCCATACACCGCAGTATCCCATTCACCAACACCATCTACCGAAATTAATGTTGCGTGTTCAAATGGTGAAGTTATAAATGAATATGCTAAATGAGAGATGTGATGTTCAACATAATGGATGTTTTTTAACCAACCTATTTTTTTTAGATGTGGAATTGGATTTGTTCTCTTTTTCCAAGTTAACAAATCAATTGTTGTTGGTAAGGATTTTGGAAAGTTTTTCCAATATGTTTTCTTAATTCTTTCTTCTTTTAATTTTGGACATTCATACCAAGCAATTTTATCTATATCCTTTATAGTTAAATTATTACTATCTAATATCCACTCTATTGATTTGTATGGAAATGAGGAATCGTGTTTTTTACCACTAAATCTTTCTTCTTCTACTGCACTTACAACTTTCCCATCTACTATTAATGCCGCTGCCGAATCGTGGTAAAATCCAGAAATTCCTAATATTTTCATACCATTAAATGTTTATTGTTTTTTCCCAGAATGGGTCATTTTTTTGCCTGATATCTCCTTCGTCTAAAAATTGATAATATAATTTTAATTGGGTTTCCTTCATCTGGGAGACAACCTTTGTAATATAATGTGTTTTGTGTCCCGTCATTTCTCTAATAAGTAGATATAGATTTTTTTTATTAAAATTTTCAATATATTCGGCTCGTCTAAATAATTCTAAAACCGAATCTGCAATTTGTATATCTCTTTTCTTTGTAAAAATACGAGTAAGGTTTATATCCCAATACTCCAACATTCTATCGTTGAATGTTTTAAATTCTTCGTTATGTGTAACTTGTTTGAAATCGTTTTCCAAATCAAAAGATTCAGGTAATGCTGATATTTGTGATGTTGCTTTAAATCTTTTGTAGTTTGCGTTATTATTTAATATAAGATAGTTTTTTGCAATAATAGTAAAATAAGAAAATGCTTTACCTTTACCCTCTTTGTACATATGCATTTTCTCAATTAAGAAAGTAACAACTTCATGCATTATATCTTCCTTATCATCATCAAAATAAGAAAATTTAAATGTATTCAATACATTCTCTGCTAGTTTATGAAAACTATATTGTATGTTATCCCTATAAATTTTTTCTCTTTGAATTGGGTTATCACATTTATTATATTCAATAATAGCATTTTCCGTATCAATTGTAAAGTAGTTTTTATCCTTCTTTTTTCTTCCCATCTTCTAATAGTTTTTGTGTTTTATAGATTACGTCTTTTAAATCATCAAAAACACCACCAACTTCATCATCCGATGCAAAAGCTCCCATAGTATCAATCTCTTTCATTCTTAAATAAGTTTGTAAAAAAGTTTCTTCTAAATTTTCAATTTCTGCTTCTAATTTTTCATATTTTTTTAATAAGTTTACTAATGCATATGAAAGTACGCCGGTAGATAATGTAAGTAATGTGATTAATAATGTTTCCATAATTTATATTTTAAGTTTTAATGTTTAAGCTTCTCCTGTTTGTCCATTAAACAAATTAGATATGATAAATTCATTTTTTAACTTATCTAATTCATCTTTTATTTTATTTTCAACTTTGTTAAGTGTTTCTTCGTATTTGATATCAGCAGTTTCTAATATTTCAGAAGTTATTACAAATCCTTGTCTTTCCATTTCTTCTGTAAGAGTTGTTATTAATATCTCTAACCTGAGCATATTCTTACTCATTTGGTTTAAATGTGATATTATAGTTCTCTCATCCATTTTATGCTAATTCATATCCTAATTCTGCATATTTAGGAAGATGTTTGTATTTTATTGTTTCGATATCACCCTTTTGGTTTTTAACAATTACTTTTTCATTTCTACCGAAACCATTTTCTTTTACAATTTGTGGATTGTATTGTCTATCCTTAATAGTAATTCCATCCAAATGGTCAATCTCATGTTGTACACAAATTGCTTCAAGTAAATCTAAATCATTCCAATAATCTTCTCCTTTTAATTTTTGAACATCATCAACCCCAAATGTTAGTTCACCTAAATTATCGGTTGTTACTATTACCTTTGAACTACGAACTGTCTTAATTGGTTTTCTCATAGTTTTTGGTATAGATAAACATCCTTCTACATATATAACCGGCTCACCTACAAATAATTTAATTTCAGGATTAACTAAAATAAGTGGATTATCTTTTACACTAACCACACATATTCTTTTATTCAAACCTATTTGGTTTGCACCTAACCCTAATCCTTTGTATTTAGCTAACGAAGTTAATAAAGCAGCAGCTGCTAAATTTTGTTCTTCCTGTGTGAACGTTGTGGGTTCTACTCTTTGTTTTAATTTAGATAAATCTGTAACTATTTTCATAATATTAATTTGATTACACAAATATACAACAATATTTTATTATTCCAAAAAATATTAGAAACTATTTATCGTATAATTTGTTTATTATATGTGAAGAACTAAATCCTTCCATTTTTGGAAAAAATACTATTTCTTTAACAAATTCTTTTCCAATAATTTTTTTATCTTTATATTCTTCTCCAATAACCATTATATCTGGTTGTAATGTTTTGATTAGAATTTCTAATTGTTCATCCGATGCAAATGAGTAAACATCATCTACATATTTAATTGCACTTATCAATTCCAATCTACTAATCAATGTATTGATTGGTCTATCCTTTCCTTTTAATTGTTTTACTCTCTTATCAGAGTCTATTCCAACAATCAATATATCACCCAATTCTTTTGCTTTTTTTAGCATTTGAATATGACCCAAATGTACTATATCAAATGTTCCATTTACCCAAACTTTTTTCATAATTTATTTATTTTAAATCAAAATGTGAGTCTCTATATATTCTATATGAATCATTATCAAAATGTTGAGTAGATACTTCAAATACTACTGAATTATCCTCTAATGCAACTAATTGATGTGGTTTACCTTTTTCTATATAAACAACATCACCTTCTTTAATTATATTCCTAACACGCTTCGCATTTTCGGTATCAATATAATGGTATTCAAAACTTCCACTTTGCACATACCATGTTTCATTTTTAATCATATGGTAGTGCATTGAAAAATGATTTCCACTTTCCGGAAATACTAATAATTTACCACAATATTGTGGGTCATTATGAATCCATAATTCATAACCCCATTTTTTTTCTACTTTAATTGGTTTTAATATCATAATGCAAAACTTTCTCCACATCCACAAGTTCTACTTGCGTTTGGGTTTATAAACTGAAATCCTTTGCCATTTAACCCATCTGAAAATTCTAATTCAGTTCCAAATAGATATAATAAAGATTTGTTATCTACTAATATTTTTACACCTTTATCTTCTGCAAGTGTATCGTTTGGTTGTTGTTCGGTATCAAATGAAAGGTCATATGATAACCCACTACACCCACCACCTTTCACTGCTACTCTTAAATAAGGTGTTTTAAATCCACTTTCTTCAATTAGTGATTTAACTTTCGTTGCTGCTGTTTCTGTGACTGTAATCATAATTAACTCCTTTATCTCTGTTTAGTGCAAAATCTAACATTCGTTCTCTTTTAACAAAAGATAGTAATCCAATATTATTAATATGTTCATATGTATTTTCTTCTCCTCTATGAACAAAGTTTCGATTGATATGCCTTTCTACAAATTTTGAATAAATATCTTCGTATATTTGAAAATAAATATTTTGTCCACAAATTCCCCAACTATCATCAAATAAATAAGGATGCCCACCCCAAGCTGCTTCCGATGTATATAATAAGGTTTTATCCAAATTATCAAATACCAAATTGTGATGAAAAAACATATCAAATCTAATTCTTACTACAAAATCGTATTCAACATTATTTTGTTGTATATAATTTTTTAGTAATGCACATCCACTTTGAATTGAATACCACATTGGGTATAATGTAAACGATTTAGGACAAAATCCAGATTTTCCTTCATACAAGTTGGAAAAATCTTTTGGTTGTTCTAATTTAACTTCTTTAAATTTATATAGTTCTAATGCTTCTTTGTATTCATGTGATTCCCACATATGTGCAAACAAATCAATTTCAACATTAGAATTTTCTAATAATCTTTCTTTAATTGATGGATAACTATCTACTACATCTCTTGGTTGTCCGTAAAATACTACTGCTATTTTCATTTGTATCTCTCTATATAATCTGAACAAATTCCTACACATTGGGAAACATCTTCGTTATATATTTCAGGCATAACCGCAATACTTCCTTCAATTGGTTGCTTTCCAACGTATGCCCAAATATAATTTTTAGATGTTAATGTAACCAAATCACTTTCGTGCCAAAAGTAATGTAATTGTGTACTTCTAATCCAATTTAATAGTTCTATATTTTTACAATGAACCCATAACTTATCAATTCTTTCGGCTAACCAATCATCATCTATTTCGTGCTGTGGATTATCATGTCCCAAATATATTCTACCATCTACCCACCACATATCAATCTCAACATCATAACCTTCTGATATTGCTTTTTCAATATAGGTTGGTTCGTTTTCATACGATTCAAACTTACCATTTGTATTTCCTCTATGTGATATTAGTATCATAATTTTTTTGCAATTGTTATACCATGTGCATCTTCTCCTTCGAAATATTTAGTTATTTCGTATTTTGTTTCATCTATGAATGGGATAAAACAATGTACACCTGGATGATAATTAGAATCGTGAAAAATAACAATACCACCTCTTACTAATAAGTCGGTATATTTCCAATCATTAATAACTGCGTTTATTGAATGCCAACCATCTATTGATAATATTGATATTTCATTAATTTCCTTTTCTTTTAAAAATTCTCTAACCTTATCTTGTTCTTCACTTTTACATTGTAAAGAATAGATGTTTTCTTCATCATTATTCAAAAATGATTTATTATCAATATCAATTGCTACATATGGAATTTCTTTTGATTTGAATTTTGTATATTTGTAAGTAAATGCTCTTTCACGATTATTAGGTCTAGCAACACCAATTTCTAATATTCCATGTGTAGCATATTTCTTAGCCATATCACCAACTAATTCCAATTCACAATCTTGTATTTCATTTGATGCATATCTAACCCCATAATCCCTATTATTTTCATTTGAATCTATAAATTGTGGATATCCTATTAATCCATCAATTTTTATTGAATCATTTAACTCCAATTCAAATGTTCTATCTAAAATAGATATTATTTGCTTCCCCATTTTTCAATTGCTTTATTGTATTCGGTATCGTATGTTTTATCAATACTCTGTTTCATTGCCTTTGTACCTGCCAATGTACCATCTGGATGTCCATGAATTGCACCTCCAACATTTGCCATATAATCAATACCAACTTTTTCAGTAACCCATTCGGTAAGACCAGGATGGAAACCACAACTTAATGCCGGCATCACTCCGTATTTGTGTAATTCTTTTATTGAGTCTACAACTTCACTTTCAGGCCATTTATAATATCCACCAATCATTCCGGCGTGAATAAAGTCAACACCCATCATACCTGCTAACTTACAAATTACTGTCCAATCAATATAGTATGCATGATTTCTATTTGTTAAGATTTTATCACCACTCTTTTGGAAATGTACGAATATTGGCAAATCTAATTCTCTTACTGCTTTGTAAACTCCCAATCCACACCAAAAATTAATGTGAACACCATTTCCACCCAATTCGTATACTCTCTTAACTCTATCTAATATATGTGGATAATCGGAATGAATAGATACACAATAAACTACGTTCTTATCTTTTAAGTATTCAGCAATCAATGGTACTCTTTCTTCAATTGTACAAAAAGCTGGGTTACTCATAATCTCATCTTCTTTTATAAAGTTTACACCACCTTCTACCAATTCCTTAACCATTTCTAATAGGGTTTCAGGAGTAATACCAATTTTAGGTTTTACAATTGCACCAAACAATGGTTTATCAAATGTTTTAGTGTATTCTCTAATTCCTTTGATACCAAATTTAGGTCCTAAAAATAAATCTTCAATATGTTGTGGAAACCAAATATCTTTAACAGCACATTTAGTGATGTTATCAATATCCATTTGCCCACCCATAATGTTTACTAATAGGTGAGATATACCATCTGTTTTAAAATCAATGTTTATTACTGGAAATGCAATCTTAACTAATCCATTGTTAATGGATTTAAGTTCTTCTTCATCACCCAATACCAAGCAACTATTGTTTTCAAATAGTTCATCAGTTTCCCATTGGTTTCTAACATTTGGGTTTCCAACACTTTGACCTATTGCCAAGTTCCAAGCTGCATCTCTTAAATTAGTTTCCGATGCCAGTTCGTAAGTTACAATAAAGTACTTTTCTAAATTTACTTCTTTTCTAAAAATATTTACCATTATATAACAAATTTATCTCCAGGTTTAGATGGAGTTTTAATAATTAAGACCGTACAATCTTCTATGAAAATAGGGTCTGCTATTTCAAAGGGATGTAAAATAAATATATCACCTTTATTTAATTCTTTATTTTGAATAAGCATTTTACCTTCAACTAAATAGTTAATTTCAGTTCCTTCTTTATGATAATGAGTTTCCCATTGTTCACCTTTTGTATGATGCTTATAACATACTTCAAATTGTTCAGTTTTAAAAGCAGTAGGTTCGAAGTTTCCAATAAACCAACCACCTTTCATATCGTTCATTTTAAGAATGTCCATATAATTCTTTATATTTGTTTAAATCTTCCGGTGTTCCAATTGGAAAATGTAAGTTATAAAAATAAGGTAATATTTTTTTACCATTTTTTACCAAATAGTTATAAGTAGGTGCAATATAAAATTCATTATTATATCGTTCACCTGCTTCTATCATTTCCTTTGCCGAAGATACGAAATCTTTTCCGTTATTCCAAAAATGTAACCCATTAGTTGCGATATTACTGATAACTATTTTTTCTTTAATTTCAGTAACTTCACCCTGTGGGTCTAATTTCATATATGAATTTTTCTTTGATGTGGAAATGAATGCACCTAATACACCATCTGTTTCATTTACTTTGGAAAATTCTAATAATTTATCTACATCAAAATCATGTATCATTTGGTCACAATTAACAATAACCAATGGATTATCATCAATATATTTTTCAGCTAATAAAGCAGTACAGGCTGGTCCTTCCGTTAATTCATCTACTTCAATGATAACACAATTAGGACTTATGGTATTTAAGAATGTCTGTAAACTACCTCCAACCGAATGTTGTTTTTGAATTATAAAGATGTGTTTACCATCTATATTTAGATTTTCTACTACTGATTGTACCATTGGTTTTCCTTTGACCGGAATAAATGGTTTTGGAATTGTGTAACCAACATCCGAAAATCGTTTGCCGGCACCTGCCATTGGAATTATAACATTTATCATATATTAAATTTTTTCAAAGTATCCACCAATATCAAATTTTGCTTTCATATTGATTGAACCTGCTTCATTTGGTATAAATTTGGATGGTTCTACCAATCTAAAATCAACCGATACTCTCGTTTCGTTACTATCGTTATTTTTATTACCATGATATAAATTGGCACCACTAAATACTAATATTTCACCATATTTTACTTCATATGCTCTATAATCACCTTTATCCTCTTTACTTTCCATCCATATAGTATTTTGTTCGTTAGTGTTCACAAATGGCATCCAAAAATTAACTTCGGTTGTTCCGTGATTGTAAGTACTATCTTTATGCCACTCACCAACTCCTAAATTACCTTCTGCTAATTGAACTCTAAATGTTGGAATAGCTTGATATATAATTTCATCGTATCCAAAACGTTCTTTAAGTTCTTTTACCAATTCCAAATACGTTGGTAAAAAATCTGTTTTAAATTTTTCGTAATATCTTTTGTGCCAAATAGTAGATTGGTCTTTTTCTCTAACTAATAAATCATAGTGTTCTAATGTGTGTAAATCTTCTAACGGAATAGTATCACCTTCCCAAACTTCTAACATTTGAGAAACAATTTGTCTAAATGGATACTTTTTTGTATCATAAGTAATCTTATAAGGTGTTGATAAATACATAACTAAAATAAATTATATTGTTGTTTTAATCTTAAATCATTTTCTCTTATTTCTAAAATATTTGGGTCAGCATCTAAAATATTATTTGTTACTGATAACTCTCCGTTTATTTTAAAACCTACCAATTTAAAATTTTGCTTTCTTCTGTTTCTCGCTTTAACAAATAACCAATCATCCTGTCCCCATACTTTCATTTCTTCTGGTATAGGTGAGTAATTTTCTTTGTGTACAAAAATAGCACATCCCCACCCACCATTTCTATGCTCAATTGGTTCTAATCCAAATTGTTTAGATGGTTCTGTATTATAAACAATTTCATCCAAACCTATTAAACCTATTTGTTCAGTTATATGTGGTTCTAATATATTTAGAATTTTCCAATCCATCCAAATATCATCATTTAGAATTAATATTTTATCATATTTTGCCATTTTAACTCCCTTATTCCAAGGGGCAGTAACATATGTATTTTTTCCTTCTAAAATGTGAATTAATTTTGGTAATTCTATTGTTAAATCGTTTGTAGTATTATCTATTAAGATAATTTCCCCAACCATTTGGTGATTACTTAATTCTCTAAGTGTTTGTTGTAATCTATCGCATTTCCACATTGTTGGTATGATTACTGAATACATTATTTTCTTTTTAAGATTGTTAAACCATTGTTGTTAGTATATCTTTCATGCAATTCCCATTGTGAATTTTCTTCTAAAAATTCTTCAATTGCCGGCCATAATCCCATATAGATAGTATCACCCGTAATTGTTTCTCCTATATATTCAAATGATGTAGTGTCGTGAAAAATAATATATTTTCTAGCTTTATCTGCATGTAGTTCTAATTCAACTTTTAATTGGTCATAAACATGCCAAGTATCAATAAAAAGTAAATCAGTTTCTTCAATTGTAAGAGTTCTAGTATCAGCTGTTTCAAATGTGAAATCTGTTCCATTTTCGTTTGCTAATTGTTTTAGCACATCCCATCCTATTGGATTTATATCATATGAAATCATTTTTTTAGGTTTACCCATAAGTAAGGCATATGTAGATACTACCCATCTAACTCCCATTTCGGTTATGTGTTCACACTCTTCTGCATATTTTTTTAGTGTAGGTAAATGTTCGTTTATATCCGATGGTGTATTACATTTTTCGTTGTAAATTTGTTCTAGTGTGTTCATTAATCTTGAAATTGAATTGGTTCTAAATTGTTTTTCTTTCTATAATCATTTATTGCATCCCTAACTGCATCCTGTGCTAATACGGAGCAATGTATTTTAACTGGCGGTAGGTTTAGTTCTTCAACCAAATCCATATTATCTAATTCTACTGCTTTTTCTATTGATTGCCCTTTTAACCACTCCGTTGCTAACGAACTTGCTGCAATTGCACTTCCACATCCAAATGTTTTGAATTTAGCATCGGTGATAATACCATCATTAATTTCTAATTGTAATCTCATTACATCACCACATTCTGGTGCACCTACTAAACCTGTTCCTACATTTTGTTTAGATTTATCCAATGTTCCTACATTTTTAGGATTGGAATAATGTTCTAAAACTTTTTCTGAATATGCCATAATTTTTTATTTTATAATAAACGGCAATATAGCCTTATCTTTCATTTTTGCTTCTACCATAATATCTACATTATTATCATAAGTTTCAGGTACTAATTGAATATAATCAGAATGTGCTTGTGGTTTTTTATCAACTGCACTTTCGGAGTAATGTACCGCAGGTATTATATCTTTTGGCCAGGTAGATATAGCCAATTGTAATGCTTGTTGTTCTGTTAAATCACCTGTGCAAAATTGGTGGTGATGATAATCAAATACAATAGGTATTCCTGTTTTTTCGTGAATGTACATCAAATCTTTAACTGAATACATACTTGCCTTATCATCATTTTCAATTGTAAGGCGGTTTTTAACCGATTTAGAGAGTCTTTGGAAATTGGTGATAAATCTATCCATCGCAGATTGTTTATCCCCATATACCCCATTACAATGGATATTAATCTTATTGTATGGTGTTTGTGATAATCCAATTGCATCCATAATTCTACCATGTACCTCCAAATCAGCAATTGTATTCAATACAACATTTTCATTGGGTGAAACTAATACATTAAATGGACCAGGATGGAATGTTAAACGTTGTCCATATTTTTTTGCCTTATCTCCACATCGTTTTAAGATAATTGAGATTACTTTCCAATCTTTTAATTGTTCAAATTTATATTCAGTAGCCCATGGAAACATATCGGAACTCATACGATAGAACTTAATACCATTATCTTCGTTCCAATCTATAATTCGTTCTAAATCTGCTACATTTTGTAATACACAATCGGAAACATAATCTAAACCTTTTTGTGTAAAGGTTTTTTTAATCATTGTTCTGTTTGTAGTAACATTTTTACCCAAACTCATATTAATGCATGCATAACCTAATTTTCTCATAAATAACTTTTAGTTAAATCATCATTTGGTAATTCATCTTTCAATCTTGTTAATTCCTTTGTGTTTCCACCTTTATTTCTCATCCAGTAATTAACTGCATTGATATCGTTAATCCATTTTTTTGTATTTTTCCAATCAAAACCTTTTTCTAAATAATATGGTTTTGGCTTATCGTTATTCTCATCATAGTTTAAATCTATTTCACCTTCATTTAGATTATTTTCTACTATAACAGGTGTTTTTTCCTCTTTTGTGGATTTTTTTCCATTATCTCCGTAAATTTGATAATTTTTTTCCATTAAAGCATTTAAATTATCGTATAATCCCAATTTTTCATCATTTTCTATAATTTCACCTAACAATTTTTTTTGTTTTCTTTTTTTATCGTAAACCAAACCATTGAAAGCAATAATTAAGGCTACTGCCAACGGGTCAAACACAATTACAATTAAAAATATGAAGAATTTTACTACATTTTTCAATTCTATTCCAAATGCTTCAGCTACAAATCGAAAACCACCTACTTCTTTCTCTAAATCTAAATTTTTTAACTTAATTTCGTTAATTTTTTCTGTATTTTTAGCATTTTCAATTTGCAATCCATCAATTTTTTTGTTAAGTTGAGTAGTTTGTTTATCTTTGTTATCAATTGAACGTAAAAGACGAGAATTTACCTTACCTTTATCTAAAATTTGCGATTGTGTCGCGGATAGTTGACCTAATTGAGTATTAAGTTGATTGATTTGTGCGGTATTTTGGTCAATTTTAGTTTGGTAAACCAATATTTCTCTATCTACTACTTGTAATTTAAGTGATTGAGCTTGAAAAGCGTTAGATAAGTAACCAAATATACCCGCTGATGTAATTAGCATCAATACACCAACTGATATAGTTAAGTACCATTTATTAAATCCACTAATTTCATCCCATTTTTGTTTTAAATAGGTAGCAGTAACTAGCTTTGCAAATTCCAAAGAACTAGCCATTACCATAACAGCAATAGATGCACCACTAAATAGTACACCTAATCCTGTTACGGAGAAATACGCTGCACAACCTGCTATGATTAATGCGGAAATACCCACTAAAAATTTTAACCAATTCATTTTAGTTATCTGTTCTTTCTATTTCTATTAGTTCTTGTGCTTGTACTAATAATTGAGTTGCTTCTTTAAGATATTTTATAATATCTTCTTTAGAGCCTGGTTGTACTCCTTCAACAATTCTACGAGCATAATCCTGTCTAGTCTTAGCTCCTTCGATTTTCTGATTGATTTTTTCTTTGTATCTCATAATCTATAAATATTTTAAAAATAAAAAAGGGCAGTTTTTAAGTCTGCCCTTCAAAGATAGGAAAAATAACTGAATTAACCAACTTTAAGGGTCAATTTTTTTGGTTTAGAATCTTCTTTTTTGTCAAGTGTAATGGTTAAAATACCATTTTTGATTTCTGCTTTAGCATTTCTACCATCATAATGTTTACCTACGTTGATTTTTTCATCAATATCGGATATTAATTGATTGTAAGGTGAATTATCATCTTGCAATTTTTTTGCTTTTACTTCAATCTTATCTTCATAACAATTAATTTCGATATCTTTAGGGTCGTGTCCTAGTACCGTCAAAGCCATTACAGCAGAATCTTCGTTTACATCTACTGCGAATTTGTTAGGAACATAAGTTGTTGTTTTTGTTGCTTCTTCCCATAATGGGTGTTTTGATAATCTGTCTACAATTCTGTCGATTTCTGAAGAGAACATAATTTTATAATTTTTTTTTGTTAATAATACTCTATATAGTTCAATTATTATACCAATAGAGTTAATATGACAAAATGTTAGAATTTTCCAAAAGAAAGTGAAACTTTGTCACTATTTGATGAATCAATAGCATCTTGCCTTTCGATAATTGTACTCATATAATCCGCCCAATGCATGATGTATTGTATTTTGTATTTTAAATTTTTGGAAATATCAAATGTTTTATAATACTTAATATTTTCGTCATCGAATAAACCATCCGTTAATTTAATACCAAAATATTCTTTTTCGTTGTAACTAATACCATAGTGGTTTAATGTAAAGAAAGTTCTATCGGTTAAAGTCATATAAGAATTCTTATCGTTCATCTTATATAAGTCACCTCTATTTTCAACATGCCACTTTGAATCATTTGGTATATAATGTAATTCTTCTTTTGTTCCTAATTTACCCAAATCATGATGTAATGCAGTAAAGATTAATTCTTCATCAGTAAAATCAATTTTACCACCTGCTTCTTCAAATACTTTTTTCATTCTCAATGCATTTTTAGTAACATTGAATATGTGGTCGATATATCCACCATCATATGCATTATGGTAAAATTTATTCCCACTTGCTGGTGCAATCATTAGGTTCCCACCTAATTCATCTTCCGAATACATAAATAAGAGTTTTTCTAGTCTCTCACCTGTAAAATACTTTTTAATAATAGCAATAAACTTATCATAGTTTTGCTTTAATTCTGTTTCTGTGTACTTTTTCATTTTTTAGAGTTTAATTGTTTTTTTGTTAAAATGTTATATAATAATTCTACTTCTTCTTCCGTTTTTAATGCCGGTAGTTCACCTATTTCAAATAATCGTATAATGAACTCACCTCTATTTAATCCAAATTCTTTCCACTCATCGTTTGCTGATGAAATCAAAAATGGTCTTAAATCATTGTTTTTAGTATCTTCTTTTGGTAGTGGTAAAATGTAATAATAATACGATACATCATTATCAATATCTTCTATTTTAGATAATCCCCACTTTTTAAATGAATTATCCGTTATTGGTGTTTGTGGTATTGTTATCATTCTTTAATCCAAATTTAATCCATTTATACCATATTCGTTCATGAAAATAGTATTGAATGGGTTTATAAACTAATTCTGCTACCCCAAATGCGGCTCCAACTTTAATTGAACCACTTACCCACCACATTATAATAAACCCTATTAAAGTGGATATAATACGATATGAGATGGTTTTAGCTATGTGTCTCTTACGTTCTACTATCATATAACACTTTTTTCTTTTTTTATATAATCAAATCCTACATTTCCCGCCAATACAATTCTATCTAAATTTGAATTAGGTGCATTGTTTGGTGAATGTGGCATATCCGCTTCCATTATTATTAATTCATCTTCTTCTGGTCTTATCCAATATTCATTACCATTTTTACCTTTGAAATATAAAACACCATCTTCATTTTCCATAACTTCAGGCATTTGAATATAATATACACATGCATAATGTGGTATGAATATACCACTTTTTTTACTAATCTCGGTGTGAGTATGGTATTTGTCGTTTTTATTATGAAAATTTTCTTGTATGGGATTTTTAGAACGAATTTGATTTATCCAGAAATCTATATTAATTTTATTATAAATTATATTTTTTTCTTCATACAATTTTTTAGACTCATTAATACTAATTTGGACAATTTCATCTAATTTTTTTTCTATTTCAATATTACCAATAAAATCTAAATTTGCTTGCCAAGCTTTTTTATAACTGAACGAATCTGTTTTACTACGTGGTGTTGCATCAATTATGGAATGTGCCTGTTTTAAGAGTGCCTCCTTTTCCGTAGATAAATTTAATTTAGTTTTCCAAATAAACGTAGTATCATCAAAATATATCTTTTCCATTATATTGTACTATCATTTGGTTCAATATTATATACGATGGTATCTCCATTAGAATCTATATATTTCTTTCTAATAGCAGTTCCACTAATTTTTTCAATTTCCTTTGGTGGTTCGTGATAAATTACATCATATCCAACTGCTCTACCATAATTCACACTTTCAATATCTGGAATAATACTTAACATAATCTTATCCCAATTTTGAGTAAAGAATGGTTCGTTTTGTAATTCTTGTAATAATTGTTGTGCTGATTTTGGATTATTTTCATCCACTACAACATCTCTAATTGCAACCCAACAATTTTTTCCTTTTTCTAATTGTTGATTGATTAACCACTCATGTCCTTTGTGCCACGTTTGCCATCTTCCGATGAATAATGCGTATTTTTTCATAATATCTAATTTACAATTTATTTTATTATAAACCTAATTTTTCTCTTATTTTTTGTATAGATTGAAATTCTCTATCATTTGTAGTATCT
>JACCDP010246150.1_pt1 | contig 63714 bp, 54 predicted proteins | sample 7445841 | NCBI WGS metagenome assembly JACCDP01 (sample SAMN15323441, study PRJNA562643) | freshwater metagenome | isolation source: river surface water | place: USA:Blue River Watershed | collected 2017-08-17 | reverse complement strand
GGTTCTGCTTGGGAAAGCGTAGGTCAGATTGTTGGACCTGCTGGAGCAACTGGCGCTGGAGTAACTGGCGCGACTGGTGTTACTGGAGCAACAGGCCCACAAGGACCAACAGGTACTAATGGAACTATTGGTGTTGATGGTGCGACTGGTCCAACAGGAGCTACAGGCGCAGGACAGACTGGTGCGACTGGTCCAACTGGTGTAGCTGGAAATACTGGTGTTACTGGTGCAACTGGTGCAGGTGCCACCGGTGCGACTGGTCCAACTGGTGCAAACGGAATTAACGGAACCATCGGTGCGACTGGCGCGACTGGAGCAACTGGCTCTGGTGAAACAGGAGCGACTGGTCCAACTGGTCCAACTGGTGCAAACGGAGACACAGGCTCGACTGGCGCAACCGGTGCAAGTGTAACTGGTAATACTGGTGCAACAGGTGCGATTGGAAGTACAGGATCGACTGGAGCTACTGGCGCAACCGGTGAAAGCATTACTGGCCCAACTGGTCCTACCGGTGCAGACTCAACTGTAGCAGGTAACACTGGTGCTACTGGTGCAACAGGAGCAACAGGCGCAACAGGCGCTGGTGAAACTGGAGCAACAGGTAACACTGGTGCGACAGGCGCAATTGGAAGTACAGGTGCGACTGGTGCGACTGGTGCAAGCATTACTGGTCCTACCGGTGCAGACTCAACTGTAGCAGGCCCAACAGGACCTACGGGCCCAACAGGCGCTGGTGAAACAGGAGCCACTGGCGCGACAGGCGCTACTGGTGCAACAGGCGCAGGACAGACTGGTGCGACTGGTCCAACAGGAGCTGCAGGCTCCGGCTCTGTAGTATTCGTCGAGCGCTATCAAGTGCAGACAACAAGCGGCGAAGAATTTTATCTACACTCGTATGACTCTGGCCAAAAGTCATCTCTTACATGGTCACGCTCTAGCACGACGCTAACAGTGACTTCTCCGTTCCACGGAGTTTCAACAGGCGACCGTATTATCCTTCGCAACGCGAACGTGCCTATGGCTCAGTCTGTAGTTGCTACGTTTGTAGACACAAACACATTTACAGTCCCTGTAGATAACACTGGAACAAGCAGTGGATCGTCTGCAACCTATTCGCGCGGATACAACATGTCACGCGTTTCTTCAACTATAACGCTATCTGCGCCTACAGGGTACGCTGGAGTGACGTTACTTGGCGGCATGATGCGTGTGCCTTCAAGTGTCGCATCACCGCTGATCTTTGATTATGCGGCGGTAGGACTAAACTCCTCGGCGGCAGACAGATATCCACCTATGATATTCCAATGGCGTGAAGACACAAACGCGCAGTCATCGCCTAACTCTAACTTAGCTACATTAAGTGGTAACTACGCATTATCATTGGTAATGCCAGCCGCCAACCGAACTATTCGTTTTAGCTTCGCGTAAGGGAGGATAGTAAATGACAAAACCTCTATCCGGTCGCTTTGCAGTAACATCAGTAGCTGAAACGTCACCAGGCGTCTATAGCATATCTGGTAATTTTAGTGATGATTCAAGTTTATATGGTCCAGGAGATGTTTCTGTTGGTCAACGCGTCTATCTGTACGATAACACCGCAGGTGCAGTTCGCTATGAAATTACTTCACTAGTTAACGTATCAACTAACCCAATTAGCTTAGTCGTTTCTTGGGATTCTGCAGGAGACCCAATCGAGCCTCCTGGTGGTACAGGTGTAATTCTTGCAGTAACTACTAATCTTCTTTTACCTGAGCAGCCTTCGTTTACTCAACAAGGAATCGATGAGCTTCTTGCAGCAGGTATCATTGCTGAAACTTATCGCGAGCAGATTGATTCTATTTCTGGCGGTGGTGGAGGGGCTACAGGCCCTACCGGTGCGACTGGCCCTACGGGAGCAGACGGAGCGACTGGACCAACAGGCGAAAGCCCAATTATCAGTGTTACAGGCTCTCTTAACTATGACACAGGCACAGGTGTACTTTCATTAGATGAAGGCACTGCTGGCGGTCTTGCTACTCTTAACGCATCAGGTGTAGTTCCAGATGAGCAACTCCCTGATGACCTTGTTCGCACTGACAGTCTTACTGGAGCACTTGGCGACTACATTCCGCTTACGCAAAAAGGCGCAACAGGCGGAGTTGCCGAGCTTGATATTACAGGCAAGGTTCCTCTTGAACAACTGCCTGAAGGTTTTGGTACAACTGGACCTACTGGCGTTACAGGTGCAACAGGCGCGACTGGTCCTCAAGGAACTTCAATCAATGTGCGTGGAAGCGTTGCAAATGTAGCAAGCTTACCTGCTACAGGGAACGCAGTTAATGATGCTTACATTGTAGATGCAGACGGCGATCTGTATGTGTGGGGCGGATCTTCGTGGAGTAGCGTAGGACAGATCGTCGGTCCTGCGGGCGCCACAGGAGCAACAGGCGCTGGCGGAACAATTTCATACTTTGGAAGTTTCTGGGATACGACAACTCAGCTCAATATAAACGGGCCAACTGGCGCGAATGCCATGACCTTCAATACTACTGACCCGAACTCTTACGGCGTGTCTATCACTTCTAACTCGAGAGTTACATTTGGCCATACAGGCATATACAACTTGCAGTTCTCCGCACAGTTCGATAAGACAGACTCCGGAGTAGACGATGTGGATGTCTGGCTTAAGAAAAATGGTACAAACGTATCAAATTCCAATACAAAATTAACTCTTCCTGGTGTTGATTCTAAGACAGTTGCTTCTTGGAACTTTATTATCGATGCCGAGACAAACGACTACTACGAACTGTACTGGTCATCACCAGATACTGATATGCGCATTCTTGCGCAGGCAACGCAGAACAATCCATCTCGCCCAGAGATTCCTTCAGTTATTCTTACAGTAACTCCAGTTATTCACTCTGAGATTGGTGAGACTGGTGCAGTTGGCGCAACGGGCGCGACTGGTCTAACAGGCGCTACTGGTTTAACAGGTGCAGATGGCGTAACTGGTCCAACAGGAGCTGATGGTGTAACTGGCCCAACGGGCGCAACAGGTCAGACTGGTGCTGTTGGTAACACTGGCGTTACTGGCCCTACCGGTCCTACTGGTGATGCTGGTGCGACAGGCACAACCGGGCCAACAGGCCCGACTGGCAATGATGGTGTTACTGGTGCAGACGGCGTAACAGGAAATACCGGAGTAACTGGAGCTGACGGAGTAACTGGTACGACCGGTGCAGATGGCGTTACTGGCGCAACGGGTGCAGACGCTCTATGGAACTTCACTGGCGCTTATAATCTAGGTCTACCATATGCAGTTGGCGACGTAGCAACTTACGAAGGACAGACTTGGTACCGCATCGATGCTCATGGCGGAAATACTGGAGACACTCCTTCTGAAGGACTCTTCTGGACTCTTATTGCTCAAAAGGGTGAGACTGGTGTAACAGGCCCGACCGGTCCAACTGGCGCAGACGCAATCTTCTCAACAAATGAAGGAACACCTCCAACTGGAGCAGAAACTGGCGACGCATGGTTTGATCCTTCAAGTGGAACGTTCTTTATCTTCTATGACGGATTCTGGTTAGAAGCTTCGAGCAGTGCGTTAGGAGAGACTGGTCCGACTGGCGCAGACGGCGTTGGCCGTATAGTTTCTGTCCCAGCTCACGAATACGGAGTCTCTGGAAACTTAGCAGGTGACGTTGCCTCTGACGCAACGTATTACTACTTCTGTACACAAAACTATGTCAACAACTCAACTAAAATTTGGTATCGCATCGCGTGGACAGCTGGGTCCTGGTAATCCCCTGTCCTAATCCCTAAATTATCCTAATCATCTTTTTTGACAAAGGATAGAATATCACTCGGGAATTCTCCCACTCGAGTGAAATGAGACTACATGGCAATCAATTTTCCTGACACGCCAACGTTGAACCAAACGTTTACGTCAGGATCAACAACCTGGAAGTGGAATGGCACTGTCTGGCTTGTTGTTCGTGATACAGCCCCTGTAGGTCCAACCGGCGCAACTGGTGCAACAGGCGCGCAAGGCAATACAGGCGCACAAGGTGAAACTGGTGCGGTCGGACCAACAGGTGCACAAGGCAATACAGGTGCACAAGGCAATACAGGTGCACAAGGTGAAACAGGCGTTACAGGCGCGCAAGGTGAAACTGGAGCTCAAGGAAATACTGGAGCACAAGGTGAAACAGGTGCGCAGGGTGAAACTGGTGTAACTGGTGCAGTTGGTAATACTGGTGCACAAGGTGAAACAGGCGCACAGGGTGAAACTGGTGTAACTGGTGCAGTTGGTAATACTGGTGCACAAGGTGAAACAGGTGCGCAGGGTGAAACTGGTGTAACTGGCGCACAAGGTGAGACTGGCGCACAAGGTGAGACTGGCGCACAAGGTGAGACTGGTGCACAGGGTGTTACTGGTGCAGATGGTAACTTCGGCGGTATCTCCGTTGAGTACGACTTCAGCACAGACACAGGCGCAACAGATCCAGGCGCTGGATTTATCAAGTTTAACAATGCAGATCTGACAGCTGCAACAACAGTGTACTTCGACGATGTTGATGTTAACAGCGTTGATGTTCAAGCGTTCATGCGCACAATTGATGACTCTACATCTACAATTAAGGGTCACTTCCGAATTTCTAACAAGTTAGATTCTTCTGACTTTGCGTTATTCACAATTTCTTCTGTAACAGAAGAAAGCGGATACTTTGCAGTTTCTGCTAGCTACGTATCTGGCTCATCATCGTCATTTAGCAATAACGAAGACGTTATTGTTACATTCGCACGTACTGGTGATCAGGGTGCAGTTGGTAACACTGGTGCAACCGGTGAGACTGGTGCTACTGGCGCTGTCGGTAATACTGGCGCGCAGGGTGAAACAGGCGTTACAGGCGCTGTCGGTGAGACAGGCGCTCAAGGCGAGACTGGTGTAACTGGTGCTCAGGGTGAGACAGGTGCTACTGGTGAGACTGGTGCGACTGGCGAAACAGGTGCACAAGGTGAGACTGGTGTAACTGGCGCACAAGGTGAAACAGGCGCTGTTGGTGAAACAGGCGCTGTTGGTGAGACTGGCGCGACTGGTGCACAAGGTGAGACTGGTGTAACTGGTGCGGACGGTAACTTCAACACAGACGATGTTACAGCTCCTACAGGTGCTATTGAAGGCGACGCTTGGTTCGACCCTTCAAACGGTCTCTTGTTTGTTTACTACGACGGCTTCTGGGTTGAAGCAGTCGGTGGTAACGTTGGACCTACTGGCCCAACAGGCTCACAAGGTGAAACTGGCGTAACAGGCCCACAGGGTAGCTTCGGTGGCATCACTGTAGACTACACATTCAGCTCAACAACAAACTCAACTGGCATCTCTGCTGGTCAGGTTCGTTTCAACGCTGCACCTGCGTCTGCTACAAGCACATTTATTCATCAGCTCAATGACGCATCAACAAACGTTGGCGCGTTCCTTGCAACAATCGATGATTCAACAAGCCCAATCAAGGGTCACTTCAAGGTGTCAAAGAAGGACAACCCTGAGGTATTTGCGTTGTACACGATCTCTGCTCTGTCATTCAACTCAGGCGGCGGTTTCTATGACGTAACATCAGCTTACGTATCTGGTGCAGGTTCACTTTCAAACTCTGACGACGTACTTATCACCTTTGCTCGCACAGGTGACGTTGGAGCACAAGGTGCAACAGGTGAGACTGGTGCGGTTGGCGCGACAGGAGCTACCGGTGTAACTGGTGCTGTTGGAGCGACTGGCGCGACAGGCGCTACCGGCGCAACAGGCTTAACTGGTGCAACTGGTTCAGACGCAGTTCTAACACTGACACAGAACCAGCAGTCAGGCACAAGCTACACACTTGCTGCATCAGACGTTAACAAGCTCGTCGAGCTTAGCAACGCATCTGCGATCACATTAACCGTTCCAACAAACGCATCTGTTCCTGGATTCGTCGTTGGCGCACAGGTTAACCTATTGCAGACTGGCGCTGGACAGGTAACTGTCGGTGGCGCGGGCGTAACAATCAACGGCACTCCAGGCCTCAAGCTTCGTGCTCAGTGGTCTTCAGCAACCTTGATCAAGCGTGCAACTGATACATGGGTAATCGTCGGAGACCTTTCCGCATAACCCGTTCTTAACAAGGAAACGCCCGTTCTTCTTCGGAAGACGGGCGTTTCTTTTAAGATAAAAACCGAGATTTGTAGTATAGTATGCCCTAGAGTCGCGTCAGATGAGAGAGACCTATGCCTATTGATTTTCCTAACACTCCGTCGTCAAACGACGAGTTTACGTCGGGTTCTACCACCTGGCGCTGGGACGGTAGTGTTTGGAAGGTAGTTCGTGATTTCGCGCCTACCGGAGCAACGGGCGCCGTCGGCCCAACTGGAGCAGTAGGCCAGACAGGCGCTACTGGTATCACAGGAATTAACTGGACAGATGCCTTTGACTTTATCGGATACAGCGTCGGTGACGTTGTTCAATATAACGGCAGTGCTTACTACTGCAACACAGCTATTGCATCTGGCGACATCATGTCGCACATTCCAGGCTCGTCTGCTCGTTGGGATTTACTCGCCGCAAAGGGCGCAACAGGCACAGTTGGAGATACTGGCGCGCAAGGAATTACAGGCCCGACTGGCGCACAAGGTGAGACAGGCCCGACAGGCCCTGACGGTATCGCGACAGTTACAGGCTCACTCAACTACGACACCGGAACTAAGGAATTATCTCTCGACGAAGGAATCGCGGGAGGCTTAGCAACACTTAACGCGTCAGGCGTCGTCCCAGACGAGCAGTTGCCAGATGACATCGTACGAACAGACGGATTGACAGGCGCTCTTGGTGACTACATTCCGTCATCAGAAAAAGGTGCGACAGGCGGAGTTGCGCAATTAGATATTACAGGAAAGGTACCTGCAGAGCAGCTGCCACCAGACTTTGATACATCGGCAACAACCCCTCCAGCTGCACCGCAGGAGGGTGACGCGTGGTATGACTCCGCATCAGGAAATCTTTATGTCTACTATGATTCATACTGGGTTGAAGCAGCGAGTGCAAATGATGGACCTACTGGTAACACGGGAGCGACTGGACCTACAGGTCCTACAGGGTCACAAGGCACATCAATCAACGTTATCGGCACGGTCGCAGATACAGGATCTCTACCGCCTACGGGAGCTACCAACGATGCGTATATCGTCACCGCAGATGGTGATTTGTATATCTGGGATGGCGCTGCCTGGACGAGTGTGGGACAGATTGTTGGACCGCAAGGACCAACTGGACCGCAAGGAAATACTGGTGCTACTGGATTAACAGGAGCGACAGGCCCAACTGGTCCTACGGGAGCAGACGCGGACGCACTTGGAATTACAATAATGACAATTATGCAGGCATACTAAACAACTAACAAGGAAAGGTGTAGTAACTAATGGCTACAACTTCAAAACTGCTGTACCGTGGCGCGGCCACAACTAACACCGCGACCACGTTGTACACTACGGCTGCAACCGCGACTACAATCGTGACGAATATAGCCGTTACTAACACCGCAGGTACGGCTGGTACCTTTACGCTGGCAATTGACGGAACTGCAATTCACACTGCAACCGCGATTGGTGCTAACGCTACGGTGTATATCGACTGCAAGCAGGTCATTACAACTACAGGGTCTACCAAGACTATCACCGGTGGAGCGTCTGCAACATCTATTAACTTTCATATTTCAGGAGTGGAGATAACAGCGTAATGGGCATCAATCAAATTCCTGGCGTTGGGCCTACCAATGCCGACATCGCAACAGCGGTAGCTGCACCTAGCGCAAATACAATCGCAACAGCAGTTGCTGCTGCTGTTCCAACTAACTCGTCTATTACTAGTGCAGTAGCTGCGGTCGCTGGTCCAACTGCAATTGATAGTGCTGGAGCAGTCCCAAGAGGACTGACATTACGGCACACAATTACTAGCACTGGAAATATTACATATACTGGAACTCCTAACGCTGTTTATATTGTTCTTGCTGGCGGTGGAGGCTCGGGTGGAAATGGTAACAACGGACAAGTAGGAGGCGGTGGAGGCGCGGGGGCTGTCTATAGTGGCTGGGTAACACCTGCTAGTGCTTGTGTGATTGCAGCTGGTGGAGGTACTAGTTACTTTGGAATTATTAAAGCAGACGCAGGCGGAACTGGTGGTAGCAATGCTTCAGACCCTGGTACTGGCTGGAATTGGAGCAGCGCTTCTGGCGGTGGAGGCGGTGGCGGCGGCAACAGTTCTGCAGGCGCTGGCCAGGGATATATGTCTCGACAAGGTTATATGGTTGGCGCAGCAGGAGGAACTAGTCAGAATGTTGCTCCTGTAGGCACAAACTTTGCAACTAGCGGTGGTGGTGGTCAAGGGACCTCAGCTGTTAACCTAAATAGTAATACTGGCCCTGGAGGTAGTGCGATATTTGCAGCAGGTGGAGGTGGCGGTGCTTCTGCTAACAACCATACTGGAACTTTTGGTGGTGGAGTCGGTGGAAATAGTGTCTGGTTTGGCAATACTGGAGGCAATAGAGGTTCTGGTAGTTCTGCAAACTCTCAAGGAGTAGCAAGTGGCGGCGGCGGTGCTGGTATTGTTGGCAATGGCGCTGCTGGTAACTTCGCATCAGGCAGCGGTGCAATTGTTTATGGTGGTGCTGGTGGCATTGGTGGCGGTGGCGCTGGCGGTGGTGCTATGAACGGTGGCGTTGGTGGAAGTTTTAGTGGTGCAGCAGGAGGGCAAGGCGCCCTTCTTATTTATTACTGAGGAGTAATTAAATGCCTAGTTATGCAGTATTACATGGCAACACAGTTGTAAATTTGATTGTTGCCGATTCGAAAGAAATAGCAGAAGAATTTTCTGGTTCAACATGTATTGAATATGCTAACACACCTCCTTACCCAGAGATAGGGTATATTTATGATGGAGAAAACTTTAATAAACCTGAATAAACATATAGGAACGCACAGGATAGTAATTAGTTTTTACTAACTGTAAAGTTTTAAGCGTTACAAATCATTGTTTAGACAACCAAAAAATGTAAGTAAGGATAGAATAAATGCCTAAATACAAATATGCATGCAGTAGTTGTTCAAAAGAATACTTTGAACAACGCCTTGTAGAGCACCCACAGTTCAAAACTCATTGCGACATCTGTGGAGCGGAGTACACCGAGATCACAGAGTAGCCTGCTCTAACCCGCGAATTCCTGCTATAATGACACCCTAAGGAGTGACCATGACCGCGATTGATTTTCCCAACTCACCTTCGGTGAACGATACCCACACGGTGGGAGATCGTACCTGGAAGTGGAACGGCAGTCAATGGAAGGTTGTGCGCTCCGTGCTCCCTGGAGCCACGGGACCTACGGGGCCAACTGGTTCACAGGGTGACACTGTTACAGGTCCTACCGGGGCTGTAGGCAACACTGGCGCGGTAGGAGAGACAGGTCCTACAGGCGCAAACGGCACCAACGGATCGACAGGAGCGACTGGACCTACTGGTGCAGCGGCGGTAACAAACTCCTCAATTAGCTCGAACATTACTCTTGTTGCAGGCACACGGTATTTAGTTAATACTTCAGCGGCAAGAACTTTGACTCTTCCAGCTAGCCCTTCTGCAGGTGACGAAGTTCAGATTTTCGATGCGTCTGGTACTGCAGGAACATATAATATTACAGTTGGATCTAACAGCTTAAAAATCAATGGATCAGTGCAGGACGCAACGCTCGACGTTGACGGTGTAGCCGCGAGCTTCGTGTATACTGGTTCTACTTATGGATGGAGACTAGGATAATGCCAATAAGCTATAAAAGTCTAACTGGAGGAAGCACCCTTGCCAACTCTGTGACTGCGGAGTCTGCAAATACTGCGTACATCGCTACTATGGCTCTTGATCCAGGGCTCTACACCATCTCTTGCGTAAGTAGCACTAATGCAACTATAGATTTTTTTAATGCAAGTGGCTACATCGGATCTGCAACAACTGTCTCTGGCTCAGTTGCTTATAGCCTTGCAACAGCGTGCACAAAAATTGGCTATAGAACAAACACCGGTAGCTCTATCTCTATCTCTATTTCTAAGACTGGCAATCCTGTAACCTCAGCAGCTAGTGGAACTTTATACACAGTTACTTCAACAAGCACCTTCACACAGACAGGCAACACGGGAATTGGCTACGTCGTAGCTATCGGAGGCGGTGGCGGAGGTGGAGGAACACAGACGTACTGGCAGAGCTCAGGTGGTGGTGGTGCAACTGGCGGAGTTACAAGCTCACAAATTCTTTTAACTGGCAACGTTTCTATCGTTATCGGATCTGGTGGTAACGGCGGCACAGCGGGCGGCACTCAAAACGCCTTATCAGCAGGTCAGTCTGGAAACGCTGGTGGAACTACAACTGTTGGTGCTAATATTTCAGCAGGAGGTGGAGGTGGAGGCTACGGAAGACTTAGTGCACCTGAACAGACAGTCTACGGAGGCATAGGCGGATCAGCGCCATCAGGCGGCGCAAACGGAGCAGGCGGAAGCGCAAATGGCAACGTAACTAGCGCTCCTACCTACTCTTTCGTAACAAACGCAACAACAGGGTCTGGCTCTAGTGGTACGACAAGTAACTACTTTGCGCCAGCTGCGCAAAATGGCGGCTCAGGCAACGTCGGCGCAGGCGGAAACTCTCCAACATCTGGAAATGCTAACTCGGGTACTGGCTACGGAGCAGGCGGCGGCGGTTCAGCTGGACGACAGAGTAACGGTAACGGCGGAAATGGAACTGCTGGAGTTGTATACATAATCGCTGTCTAAATTAAAAATCTTCACCGCAGGCAAAACCTGCTATAATGACCACGAAAGGAGTAGCCTGTGAGCGCAATTGATTTTCCAAATTCACCGTCCGTGAATGACACGCATACCGTAGGGAATCGTGTTTGGAAGTGGAACGGTGCAACTTGGGACGCCTTGCGCACGACTATTCCTTACGCAACCGGAGCTACGGGCGCAACGGGGCAGGATGGACAATTTTCCGTCGCCGCAACGACCGCGCCTTCAACACCTGAAGAAGGAGACGCTTGGTTTGACTCGGCGTCTGGAGATGTATTTATCTACTATGACGGTGTTTGGGTAGAAGCTTCAAACGCAAACGATGGACCTACTGGTCCTACAGGATTGACTGGCGTAACTGGTGCAACGGGAGCTGTTGGAGCTACCGGTGTAACTGGCGCGGATTCAACAGTGACTGGCCCTACTGGCCCAACGGGTGCAGCTGGCGCGACTGGAGCAACAGGGTTAACTGGCTCAACAGGAGCAGCTGCGGTAATATCATCTTCAATTAACTCTAACCAGACATTAGTTTCTGGATATCGTTATCTAGTCGATACTTCAGCTGCAAGAACATTGACCTTGCCAGCAAGCCCTACTGTTGGAGACCAGATTGAGATAGTAGATCAAACAGGGTCTTCCGCGTCAAACAACATTACAGTTTCGCCAGGCAGCTTAAAGATTAACGGTTCGGTGCAAAATCTTATTATAGATCTTGCCTACGCAACTGCAAAAGTGGTGTACATTAGTACAGCTTACGGATGGAAGGTATCAATAGAATAATGCCAGTTAACGCATCTAGTTTTCCAGCACCGAGCGCTGCAACAATTGCAGCGGCTGTTGCTGCGCCATCTGCGGCCACTATTGCAACAGCAGTTGCAGCAGCAGTTCCTACTATTTCTGCTATTAACTCATCAGTAGCAAGCAACGCCTCTCCTTATGGCGGAACTTGGACGCAGATTGCAAGTGGGAACTTTTCAGGTTCAACAGTTTCCATTACTGGTATTTCTGCAAAAAAGATAAAAGTATTTTGGTACAGCATGGGAACGACAATTAACGCAACTTTATATTTTAGATTAAATAATGACTCCGGAACTAATTATTCTTCTTATGGTGGGCAGATTACCACTAATACTGGAAGTCCTTACAGTGAGTTTTCACAAATTGCTGCTTCACTGCACGGAAATTTAGAAACCAACGGTTCAAACCTTTCTTCTGGGATGATTGAAGTACTTGATTCTGCATCAACTGGAGTCTGGAAATCATATACAATTGACGGAGGATTTTGCCAGAATAACTCTACTTCTTGGGTAAAGAATTTGCAAGGGCATTATAGATCAACTAGTGCAGTAACTTCTTTTCAGTTTACGGTTTCCGGTGGAACTTTTAATCAAGGTTCTTACGCAGTGTTTGGAGTTAACTAATGACTAGACCTATTGTAAACGAGTTCAACGTAGAAACACAAGAACTTGTCGTTCGTGAAATGAATGATGAAGAGTATGCCCAGCACCTACTTGATAGTGAAGAAGCAGAAGAACTTGCAGCCGCACGTGCAGCAGAAGCAACAGCAGCAGAAGCAAAAAGAGCAGCCAAGGCAGAGGCTCTTGCCGCACTTGGCCTAAGCCAAGAGGTAATTAACCTTCTCGCTGACTAGGGAAGATAATTTACTAGATAAATACGCACTTTCTGGCGTTAATCTTGATAAGGTAGCCTCATGAAAGTTGCTGCCTACGCCATCGCGTTAAATGAGGAAAAACACGCTGCCCGCTGGGCGGAGACTACCAAGGACGCGGACTTCCGCCTAGTATGTGACACTGGATCCACAGACCGCACTGTCGAGATCCTACGTGAGCACGGAGTTATAGTTCATGAAATTAGCGTCAAGCCTTGGCGCTTTGACGTTGCACGCAACACCGCACAGAGTTTATTGCCTGACGATATAGACGTATGCTTGAGTCTAGACATGGACGAGCTTGTAGATGAAAACTTCTTTGACGAGGTTCGCAAGCAGTGGATTCCTGGAGCTAACAAAGGTTGGTGTGATTTTGATACAGGACATACCTGGCTAGGTGCGCGCCTTCACGCACGACACGGCATGTATTGGAAGTATCCAATTCACGAGGTATTCGTCCCTTCACTTGATACAGGAATTAAAAGCGTAACCATCACCGGAACTAAGATGTATCACAAGCCGGATAACACAAAATCACGTGGGCAGTATTTACCTATGCTTGTTGCGTCTTCAAAGGAGTTCGGAGAAGATCACCGCATCTGGGTTTATCTAACTCGCGAGTACATGTTCTACAAGATGTGGGATCTAGTTTTATCAAGCGCCGAGAAAGTTCATAGCTTTAGTAAAGACTGGTTTGTCGAGCGCGCGGCCGTCTGTCGTTGGGCAAGTGAGGCATGTCGAGTACTAGGACAGCCTGAGAACGCGATGATGTGGGCAGACCGTGCGATTGAAATTGACCCTTGCGGTGAAAACTACTTTGAAAAAGTTCGTTGCTATTATGAGCAAAAGGACTGGGGCGGAGTTTGGGAAACGTGCAAGATCACCGCGCGTTGCGAAAAAACATCTCATTACCTATCAAGCGAAGAGCTATGGAAGTGGCGTCTGTATGACATGCAGGCTCTATCTGCACACAATCTTGGTGATAAGGCAAAGGCCGTTAAATATGGCCAGCTCGCGATTGACGGAAATCCTGCGGACCTACGCCTACGTAACAACATGAAGTTTTACGAGATGGGCATAGAGAACCAAGTATGACAGATACACCCGTAGTCTTTGTAGCTTTACTGGCAAAGCAAAAAGAAGGTGTACTTAATTTTTTCCTGGAAAATCTCGAGGCATGGGATTACCCTAAGGACAAGATTCACCTATATGTTCGTACGAACAACAACACGGATAACACCGAGGCAATGCTTGCAGATTGGATCGGTATTCACGGTCCTAAGTATCGTAGCGTTTCTTTTGAGACTGAGAACGTTCCGGAGAACATCGAGCAATATGGTGTTCACGTATGGAACGGCGAGCGCTTTAGAGTTCTTGCACGTATTCGCCAGGAAAGCTTACGCCAATCCCTTCTTACAGATGCGGACTACTACTTTGTAGTAGACATCGACAACTTTATCTATCCAGATACCTTAAAGGAACTAGTTGCACTTCAGCTTCCTATCGTTTCACCTATGCTGCGCTATGCGGTTGCATTTGGTGATGTAGAGGACACGCCCGAGGAAGCAGAAAAGATCCAAGGACATCGCGGACAGTATTATTCAAACTATCATCACATCGTAGATGACTACGGCTCAATAGTTGCAAACGATGTGTACTATAAAATTCTTGACCAGGAGATCAAAGGTCTTATTGACTGCATGTGTGTTCACTGCACATATTTGATTAAGCGCGAGTATATTGACAAGTTAAATTACATGGAGGAGTCAGATCGCTGGGAGTACATGATCTTCTCAGAGTCTGCGCGCAAGGCAGGAATTCCTCAATACCTAGATAATCGTCGCATCTGGGGAGTTTTAACACTGACAGAAAATGAAAAGGCTTGCCGCTGGTGGATGGAACATCTTAAGGATCCAGCAACGCAAACAAAACTTTATAGAGAACGAGAAATCTAAGCTGTTTCTTTTTTCTTTTTCTTCTTTGTCTTCTTAGTTTTAGCCTTTGCAAGCTTCTCTTCTCGTTGTGTATGATACGCATCTACCGCGTTAGCGCTTGTTCGTGAGCGCCAGGTAAAGTCACAAGCCTCACATTGAACAAGACGCATAGTTGCCCAACGTCCTCCGCCTGGAGTATCTACAACTAATGTCTTAAGTTTATTTGGTCGCGCGTTGCAATAAGGGCACTGTGGGAAACGTTGACGGCGTGATTCCTGTCCGTTCCAGGATACAGAAAGTGTGCGACGAATTTCTCCTTCGTCCTTTCCTCCCCAGATTCCCCAGATCTGTTTGTGTTCAAGCGCCCACTTTAAACATTCTTTTCTTACAGGGCATGAAAAGCAAAGATTCTTTGCTTGATATTTTTCTGCAGGCTCGGACGAAAAGAAGAAATCTCTAAAATCTTCATTTACTTGTTGTCCGCACGCTGAATCTTTTTGCCAACTAAGATCTAATGATCCGCTCATTCTGCCATTACCTCGACCCATGTTATGGGGAGAGTATGATCTACAATTTCACCTTCACGTGTTTCGCCGTCTTCATCACATGCGGTGAAGTCAGTGTCACTATCAACTTCTCCTGCGTAACCGTAGTTGATCACCGCAGAATCAAGATACTTAAATCCGTTGCCTAATGAAACAGAGACGCCATCACGTTGCAAGGCAGATGCCAATGCACGTCGAATAAGCTCGTTTTCAAGATCAACGTGATCTTCTGTGAAGAAGGTAACGGAGTCCTCGTGAAGTGGCTCGTAGCCACTTCCCGTCCATTCCTTCCACAAAAGCTCACCTACACGTGAGTCCTTCACAATTCCCCTTAGCGTTGCCGTCGTTAAGGGAATATTACACTGAAAGGCGCACGATTGCGCGGATAAACACCGACTATTTTAGAACAATAAATTACCTCAGGCTAGGCGTGAAAGTGTCTCTAAGAGTCACTGAGTAACTTATTAAGCGGCGTTAAAGGTGCCCAAGTAAAGGCTGCCGTTATTGTCGGGCCATAGGTATTGGTAATGGGCTGGACGGTAGCCATTATCCTCTGGCCAGCCAAACTTGGAGTACCACTCGTACTCCTTGCGTAACAACGCGACGCGGTGCGTAGACGCTAGCTCTTCATACTTCTTCTTGTCTTCCATCCACCATGGGAAGGTTAGCTTATCCTCGGCGCGGCCAAGTTCAAGGGCACGAGAAAACGTAGCATTGATCTTAGGAATCATCGTAGATTTGTAACCGCGCTTGAGCCACTCGTCACACATGGTAGTTGCATATAAGGCTAAAGCTTTTTCGTGGCCTTCCCACATCTTAGCAGCAGGGTGATTGCGCCAGCCTTTAGGGTCACGGTGTTCGCCTTGTGGATTTAGCGAAGTGAGAACTAGCATAAGCTGCCAGGCCTCAAGTACCTGCTTATTAAGGCGTTTGTTATCTAGTTCTTGAGCAATTTGCTCGAAGGAGCTAGTTTGAGGTAGAAATGTTTGCATGTATCCGTCCGTTCGTCATTGTGTAAATTATAACAGGAATTATAGCTCGTCGGGCTTAGGCTCCTCGTGAATAGATTCTTCATCTAAGTCGTCAATTGGATCTTCCCCATCTAGCTCGATAGACGAGATGTAGATGCCTACAACGGTCAATCTTCCGCATACATAGCAATCTGACACCGCGCCTGGAGATAGTTCAATAGGGACGGTGACGCTAATAAGACGGGTAATGATATTACCGTTGACATCTACGCTGTCAGCTTCCCATAGACTGTTTTCATCTATCCAGCATCTTTCGCAAATCGGCACGAGATTGTCATCGTACGTGCGGATATGTTTCATTCGCTAGCTGTCTCCATAGGGCTACTGTACCACTTTTTCTTAGCGTAGTGTCGAGAGAATCCTTTGTCAGCGTCAATGAGATATTCACGATCTCCGATTAACTCTGCGTCTGGTCCTTGTGGGTTGCCGTCTAGTGACGCCTTAATCGCGTTACCAAGCCAGTTGGCAGCCTGCACAGGTACAGCCTTGCCCCACACGGCCGCAAGGTGTGAGTAGTCACGTGAGGCTTCAATATTCCAATCATCAGGAAGACCCTGCATGCGTGCAGACTCACGGTGGGTAATAAGTCGTGGCTGCGTTGGGTGAACAACGTGATCTAGTGCAGAGCCAGTTAGCACGTTGCACCAGTGATCTTCTTTCCAGCGATATGGTTGCGAGAATCCAAGCTTAAAATCTTTACGAATAACGCGAGGAGAAATATCAATCCACTTCTGTGGGAACTTGCCGTCATTTAAGTCTACTGCTTTTTTAAGCGCACCGCCTGTGTCACCGTTTCCTTCCCAGCCTTCATTGCCGATGATGCTAAAGATCTCTTCAATACGCTGCGCATGAATATTTGATTTTCCGATGTGGCCGTCAATAAGTCCATCTTTTGAGCGCAGGTGCTTAACCCACTTGGAAGGAGCAGGCGCGGTGTACTTTTGCTTGTTCCACGTCTGAGGCATCTCTGCAAGATCACCGATGATGTCCATGATGCGTGGAAGTTCTTTTGGCTCGATGATAGGCGCTGAAAACTTAAGACCAGATTCTACCGCTACCCAGAAGTAACGTGGACGATATGAAAATCCACCAACTTGTAAATTATTTTCTTTAACGTGGTACAGATCGTATTTCTTTCCTGAGATCTGTTCAACCATGTCACGGTATTTAACCATTACGTCACGCCCTTGCGTGTACGCCTGCTGCACGCACTCAAAAACAATAGCGCGTGGTTTTACACGTCCTGCGTATTTCATAAAGGCTACGGTGTGCTCGTGTGCCTTAGAGTCAGGTCCACGATTAGCAGGGCCAGACCATACAGACCAACCGGAGCAAGGAGGGCAACCCATAACTATGTCTGCCTTTTGTACACGCCACTCGTTAGGGTCGTCTGAAAACTCAGCGGTCCAGTCATCTCCAAGAAGATGACGGTTATTTTCTGCAACGATGTTTCCAAAGTTTAGCGTTCCAGTGCGCTGAATCATCTTCATATCGTTTTGCACGAAGCCAAGACTCATGAACGCCGCAAGCCCGTTGCAGTCGATAAAGGTATGTTGAGACACTAGTAAGACCCTCCGTAGTTCCTATGGTAGGACCTTATACCGACATCTCACTTACCGCGTGCTATTTACGCAGAAAGATTAGCGTTTTTCTCCAGCTCTAACATACCTACCTCGTAGCCACAACCTGCGTACCCTGCGATGTCAATCCAGGTATCTCCCTGGAACCCAGACTTATTCGCGTAACGCGCAACCTTCAACCCAACCATCATCATTGCGACATCTTCATTTGATATCTCAACGCCTAGTATCATTGACCATACCTTTGCAATACGCGCAAAGTTTTCCTCTGGTCCGCCGTACTGTGCGTCTCTATCGCCGGAGATGATCTTTGCAGCTTCACGTAAGGCTTCTACGCGATACTTGGGAAGTTGACTTTCTGTCTCTGTCATCATTAGTCTCTTTCAATCTTTGTGCGGATAGTTACGTACGCAATCATGTCGTTTGATTCATCTTCCTTTGCGTTTAGCTCTGCGTCATGAGGAAGGTCTGCGTTAGGATCATTGATAAAACCTTGCCAGCTTTTCTTTGCGTTAGCAAGAATTTCATCTATGTTCTTACCGCGTACTACTAGTTCAATGTTAGATCGCATTATCGTACTCGCTTCTGTAGTTGGTGAGGTGAATAATGTGCTCCGTCAAGCAAAGGCTCCTTGCCGTCTGTTGACTTAAAGATTACATCTCCGTAGCGCACCGCAACAACCTTGCCGCGTCGTCCATTGTGCATAGCGCCAGTAGATCCGTCGTAGGCATCAGCCTTAACTCGTACCTCGTCTGCAACTAAGATAGCTCCAGGCTGTGCGTCAATCCATACCTCGTCTTTTTGCTCTGGCAAAATAGAGTGACCCATAGCAAGAGGCGCGAATAGCGCGATAACTTCCTTTTGCTGTGGAACAGATAAGGTAAGTTTTTCCCATTCGGCAAGCAAAGCAAGTAGAGCCTTTCCGGTTCCAACCTTTACCTTTGCTTCCTGCATCTGTTCTCTAATCCATTCGTTGTTAATCTCAGGCATCGTGTCCGTCCTCCTTAGGTAAACATTTAGCGCACATATCCGGCGTTGCACCACGTCCTACGTCGTCAATCGCGCGTTGACATAGAGTACACTTTACTCCAATGTCCTTAACCTTGTATCCATCTATTTGACGCTGCTTGTTACGCTGCATCTTTTCAAGATAAAACTTGTCTAGCACCTCGTCTGTTCCGCCAGCAGCGACGATGATATTTGCAACAAAGTGCAAAACGTCAACCGCTTCCTTAATGATCTCTTCGCGGTCCGCGTACGGTGCGTCGTGTTGCCATGGCTTCCATGAGATAGCCTGACGCATCTCTGCAAGTTCGTCGTCAATTGCCAGCATGTTCCAGCGCATGTACTCGACTAGCTTACGAATATTCTGAGGCTTATCGCCTTCCATTTCTTCATAGTTAATAAAGTATACGTCTTTTTGTAGATCACGTGTACGCTTTAACCAGTTATTGAACAAGATGGACATTAGTTTGCTCTTTTCTCGTGAATAGATCTAGTGCCTGTGATAAGCTAATTGCCGCATCTCTACGCGTAGGTATATGTTCAATATACGAATCACGTTGATCTTTAGCAAGTTGAATACGTTGTTCCTGCGTCATACTTTCAATACTTGACGCAAGATGGGACCATGATGGGCCAACAAGTTGGCTCTCCTTCCAGTCTGTTGCGATAGGAGTTAAGCCATTCATGCATTGAATGTATCTATAGCTCCACCACGTACTAGAAGAATAAGGAGGAATAAGTGCGCCAAAGCCAGAGGCTATCTGCGCGGATACCTGTGCGTCTGTCCAAGCCTTATTCCATTTCATAGGAACGGTAGGCAAGGATAAAGTTGCTGTAGTAGATTTAACCCACTTGGTTGAGTAATTTTCTACAACCCACTTTTCACGGCGTTCGGTTTCAATGATGTCCTGCGTAGAAATTAAATAAGCATCTAGGTTGATTCCAACAAGTGAGTCTGCCGCGCCGTCTGGTAAGTAATCAGCAACGTGCTTTGCGCTATCAGTCCACGGCAACGCCGGATACAGAGTAGTTGGCCATTTCTTGTTAACAAGATGATCTATAACCTCTAGAAGGTTTTCAAGCATGTTTGGCTGAGCAGCCGAGCTAAACCCTTTGCGATATGAATAAAAAGGCTTGGTGAGGTTGTCAGGGGTCTTAACCATTGCGCGTAGGCTTGCTGTAATCTTTGCAGGCTCTGGCGCGTCAATAAATAGATGCAGCTTAGATGAATCAAGCAACACGTCCATAACGCTTAACGCGCCGTAGACATGATTTGCGCTAAGACTTGTCAACGGGCTAATTCCAACAAGCACGGAGTCGTATTGTTCAAGATCTTTTAAGTTCCATGAGACCTCAGGGTTTGCCTGAGTAACCTCATGCCCTTGCTGTTCAAGTACAAGTTTAATCACGCCAGCAAAAGATAACGAGCGCGAGTTAGCTTTCTCAGACGAGTGAGATGCACTCATTCCGGTGATAAGAATTTTACTCATGCAAGAGTACCATCTGCATTCCGTGCAAGACCTTTGTCCTCGGCAACTGCGCGCTTAATGATACGGTCGCAATGATCTACAAAAGCGGAGTATTCTGGCAAGTATGGAGCAAGAGCAGCGCGTTGAGCCATAGCTGCTTCATGCAACTCTGCGTCTGTCATCTTCTCAACGTCGGAGATCTTTAGCTTATACGCGTCACCTAGTGGATCACCTTCACCTTTATCAGTAACAAGAATAGATCCAACGTGCGCTGCATATAGGAAACGACTACGCCACCAACCTGAACCAGCGTGTGGGTACGGTGGAGAAAGAATTCCCCAGTGATGATTGTAGAATTCTAAAACGTCCTGCTCTGTGTCAAATCTTTGTCCGCCAAGCTTCTTAATAAGCTTACGACTGCCAACGATCTCAACTGGCCAGTCTGGATTTTTCTTTTCTAACCAGGTATCATGTGGCATAAGAGCGCCAAGCACCCAAGCTTTTTTCTTGTGCTCTGACGGGAGCGCAGTTACTGGTTGAAGTGTTGGCACGATGGTTGATGTCGGATCAAGAGCTTCAATAGGTCCTACCTCATTAGGCATGCGCTTACGTACGATAGATCTGTCACCAAAAGAATACATAGGACAAACTGGAACCATACCTGCTGTCCAACGATCTGCTAAAAGATCACGCGCCGCTTCTACAAGACGATTTTCATATGGCTGAACGTTTTCATCTGTGTCCATCATGTAGTAGCGTTCGATATAGCATTTCTTAGCAGCCGCTGGGTTCAATTCTCTGACACGCTCAAGCGCTGCCTCAATATCTGCGCGACTAAAGTAAGTTGCGCCCTCTTCACCGCGATGTTCAGTTCCTACAAGCAGATGCTTGTACAACATTGCAGGTTTGCGAATTAGCGCGCGTGCTCCATTGAATACAGTATTAAACTGCCAATCATCAAAGAATCCTACGCAAGGAATGCCTGATGATAAAGCGTAAAGTGCACCCATCGCACCTTGACGACCATTTAATGAGTTGAGTGGAGCAAGATTGATCCATAGAACGTCATAACCAGAAAGATCCTCGCCTGGAGTAATTTTACGCCAGTCAACTTCATGTCCAGCCTCACGTAATGCCTTTGCGATAGACGCAGGCACGTCAATCTTTTGTATTGTACGTTTTTCCGTGTTGATTTGCAACGCGGTAAAACCACTCATCAATACCTTCATGCTCCACTACCTTTCTAAGTAGATTTGGAATATCACCTATTCACTGTACCAGGAACAGGTGATAAACCAGACTTACTTAGGTCTTAGAATGGAGCTGCCGGTGGAGCAGCAGGTGCTTCAGCTACTGGAGCTGCTGCAGGCGCGGGCGCTGGTGCAGGAGCAGGTGCTGGAGCTGGTGCAGGTGCTGCAGCCGCAACTGCTGGTGCAGCTGCTGCTGTTGCAACGTAGTACATCTTGATTTCGTTCTTCTTTTGACCCTGCCAAGTGCGTGAGCCAATTTGTGCACGAAATGCGCGACCCTTAACTGCCTGCTCGATTGCAGCGTTAGAAGGATTGGTTGCAAAGAACTCGCGGCCAAGACCGAGAGCTGCCATCTTACGGAAGAACATTCCGAGAGCTGCTGGTGATTCTGGAGTAACTACTAAGTTATCCCAGACAAGACGCTTTGCGTGCGCGCCATTTTGCACCTGTGCCTTAAGTGCAAACATTGTCTTGCCAGACTGTGAAGTCTTAGCAACAGCTTCCTGGACTACGAGATCGTAATCTCCGTCTGGTAGCGGTTCGTAACTGCCTGTTTCTCCGGCGTCTTTAACAAGATCGCCCCAATTGAGTGAACTCACTGGATTTATTCTCCTGACTTAGTTGTTGTTGCTGGTGGATTTTTTGGACCGAAGATCATGTCTAGCATGCGCTCGATTCCAAGGTCTTGTTGCTCAACGATCTTTCCAAGTCGACCTTGTACTCGCTCGCCTGCTTCGTATTCGTCTGTACGTTCTACATACATACGTCGTGCCTTAAACGGTGGTTGCAGTGGGTCTGGATTTGGATGAGTCTCCACTGTAATTGCGCCAAGGATGTCATAGAAGTATGGTGCTTGAATTGCAAGCTGACCCTGTAGGTATGGACGTGAACGACCATCACTACCTGGACGTGCCATAGCAGTCAATACAACAGCTTCTAGCGGTTGTGTAGGGTGCATTGTTAAGTCACGTAGGTCACGTAATAGCGCACCCATGTGACGAAGCAACTCGCCCCATTGTTGCATCTTCATCTGTTCAGTACCTGCGATTGAATCCATGCACTTCACTTGAAGTTCAGAGATGGAATCAATGATAAGTGACTTGAACTGATGCTTTCCAGTTTGTAACCACTGGAATGTTTTGAGAACAACATCGTAGTCGCGAACGTTAACGACTACAGTATCCCAGGTGCCATCGGCAGCTGGTGGTTCTTCTCTAATAGGGTCCCAGTACTTAACGGTGATAGGTAGGAATCGATGCCCACCCTCAACGTCGAGCATGAGACGTGGATATGGTGCGGTTACAGCGAAGGTTGATTTACCAACCTTTGATTCGCCGTAAACCATGATTGTCAACGAACGTTGTACGTCAGACATCACTGTTTCCTTTCATCTCTGTTGTTTGTAACATTATTAAGCGTTACCCTTCTTCTCTTCTACACCGTAGTAGGCGTATGGATCCGAAGGTTGGAACGCGTCTTCGATTGCTGCCTCCGCGGCAGAACCGTCGTCGAACATCGGACATATTGAGAAGAATGAGCATTTCCATTTGCAGTCACGTGAAGGACTAGGATACACAATGAAACGGTGATCTCCTCCTTCATCAAGTGCCTTGCGTGCATCCATCATGTTAGTTAGAACACCGTGGATACGTTGCCAAAACGAGCGCAAGGCAAACACATTGTGACGAACTTCAATTTGCTCGTAGAACGGTGGCTTTGCGTTTGCAGAGCGCTTTACCTTCTTGAGCATAGTAAAGATTCCGCCTTCAGAGCGTTCACCTTCTTTATTTTGTGCTGTCTCTAACATCATGTACGTAAGAATCTGTTCGTTCATGTGCGCCATAGCGGAGAAGTCTGTAAATGAACCGCCGACAGTCTTAAAGTCGCGGAACATACGCACGCCGTCCGCCTTACGACGAACACGCATATCAATCTTACCTTGAAGGATTACCTGCCCATCAAGCAACGGCATCTCGATAATTTCCTCGGTAGAGATCATATCTAATTCTGCGTCAATTCCGTTTTCATCAACCCATTGAAGGTATCCTTCAAGCATGATGCGCCCAAGCTCAGCTTCTGCGTCTAGGTCATAGGTATCACGATACGACTCTTCAAGAATGAGTTTATCCTTTGCGACTAGCTCAGCATGCGCGTCAAGCAAAGGAATACCTTTACCATAGTACATATCAAGTGCCTCGTGAACGCGAGATCCAAGCGCAAGTGCACCTGTCATCTGCTGGGTCTTTGGCTGTAGGCGACGATAGTAGCTAAGCCACCATCTGCGACGGCAGTCCTTAAACGTTTGAATCTCGGAGTTTGAGATTCTTATCGGTTCTGTCATAGGTTTCCTGCCTTATCGTCTTTGAGTAGTGCAAGTAATTTGTCTTTGTCACGAACGATTTGTTCAAAGTTATCAGCCTTAGTTGATAGCACTTGAATGACTCGTTCTTCAATAGTTCCCTCAGTTACGTAGTCTGAGATGATAATCGAATCGTGAATTTCAGATCCGATACGGTGCACACGGTCAAGCGCTTGCTTATGGTCGACAAGTGACCAAGGACGCTGCAACATCACAAGACGACGGGCGGCGGTAAGTGTAATTCCAACACCGCCAGCCTGTGCAGTAAATAGGATCCACTTGATCTTGCCAGACTGAAAATCGTCAACTGCTTGTTGACGCTCGTCTTCAGTCTGCGCACCAGTGATGAGACCATGTGGAATCTTAGCTTTTGTCATTTCCGCGCTTAGCAGATCAATCAACTGACGTGACACTGCGCACACCGCAACGGAGTCATTTCCAAAGTCACCGTTGGATATGTCGTCCATTAAGGAGTCTACCTTACAAGAAGGCTCGGCAAGAATAGCACGCATCTCACCGGTGTCTTCATTTACGTCCATGGTTGCGTATGAACTTGCAAACTGAAGTAAACGAATTGTTTGTGTCAACGCTGATGGCGCGGTTAGTGCGTCACCAGATTCTAATTCTGCAATCATTGTGTCACGCATCTGGTCATAAGCTTTCTTTTGCTTAGCAGACATTTCAATGTCGCGACGTTCAAACATCATTTCAGGAAGCCAAGGAAGAACTCTTGCCTTTAACATGCGACGCATACGTGGATTAACAGTCTTATAGAACTCTTCCTCCATGTGAGGCTTAATACCTAAAACCATCATTCCGCCAAAGGCATTCAACATCGTGTTAACCATTCTGTCAACCCAACGTGTCTTGCTTGGCCACTCTTCAGGTGATAACCAGTGAAGGATAGACCATAGATCCAAAACATCGTTTGCGATAGGCGTACCTGTTAGGGCAAAGCGGATATCCGCGTCGCCTGTTGCAGCCCATAGGGCACGTGATTGCTTAGACTTTGGCTCCTTAGAGCGGTGGATCTCATCGGCAATGACTGCCTTGAAATCAATCTCGTTAAGTTCACGCTTGTGGACCTCGCAACGATTTTCAGTTACTCGTTCGTCGTGACCGCCGCAGGCTTGGCAACGGGCTAAAGCGATTGAACCGTAGGAGGCAAGCTTAGAATGTGATCGCAGAGATTCCCAGTTGATAACGAATACATCTGCATCTTCCTCAAATTGCTTGCGACGCTGTGAGGCAGATCCTTTAATGACGGTAACCTTAGTTCCAGGCCACCACATTTCAAACTCGCGCTTCCAGTTTTTCTTCAATGTGTTAGGGCAAACAATAAGCGCAGGAAAGACTGCCTCGCCGTTATCCTGTAATTGCTTTAATGCTCTAATGGCCTGCGCTGTTTTGCCAAGACCAGGTTCGTCTGCTAGCAATGCCCTACGGGCTACCGATAGGAATTTGACGCCTGCGCGCTGGTGTGGGAACAGGTCCTCGTTGCCCTCTTCCAGGGTTTCTAGGTCACGAAGTTCGTTCGCTGGGGTAATACGTGTAGCAACTTCGTTAGCCGCCCAAGAGGTCAATCTAGGGCCAATTTGAAGGTCAGTTTTGAAGGTAGAACGCAGCGCAAGGCAGGTTGCCCAACTTGTTGGCACCGACCATACTTGAGATTTTGCATCCCACTTTGCTCCAGGAATACTTTTACATAGTTCCTTAAGACGCCACTCAGTATTGATAATTACGTGCTTGCCCGACTCGTCGAGCTCTACGTCAACTGGCACTGGTTGTCATTCCTTTCGTCATTATTTCGCTATACTAACAGGATTTTACAGAAATTGTTTATTGTTTCTGCTTAGTATCTACTTTTTTCATTGTAGGAGCCTTCTAGGGACCCACCCAAGCTTTACACACTGCAAAAGGCCATGTCTAATTGCATCTAGAGCGTGTCCTTCTCCTGATTTATGCCAATATTCCAGTTTTTTAAGTTTAGAGTTATCAAACATCCCTTTAGCGTCAGAAGGTGACTGAAAGATGACATCATCTGCAGCTCTACCAGCATCCATGAGACATTGGCGCAAAATTCCAATTTGTTCTAAGCTATAAGGCGCTTGCGTCTTTTTAGCAGTCTGAGCGTTAATAATAAATCGTTCGCACACAACTAAAAGATCTGGATATTCTGCTAGTGCCATACGGACTGGCTTAGCGTATTCTTCTTGCTGGCACTCTTGCGACCAAATAAGCACTGGCTCTTGCCCTTTTTCTATAGAAAATAGTGCCAGACCAGACGCCTTACCAGGGTCAACTGCTAGTATATGTCTCATTGCCAGCTTCCTTTTCTCTTCTAATTCTTTGCGCTTCTTTTATGTTGTTTTTAGTTTCTTGAGAACGTTTCTTTCCCAAGTTGCTATTTTTTATTTTTTCACGAGTTTCTTTAGAAACTGGTCTACCAATAAGAGATTTTATTATATTTTGCCGATGCGACTCTGATACTTTTTTACCTTTGTTCCATGCTGTCTTCCCCTTGTGAGAGTTTGACATTTTTTCTTTTGTTTCTTCAGTATGCATCTTTCCTTTGTTTACAGAAGACAGCTTTTCTTTCTGCTCTTTAGACAGTTTCTTGCCTTTGTGCGCTATAGAAATCTTCTTTCTAGTTTCAATAGACGGATTAAATAGACCTTCTCCGCCTGCAGTTAAGTTAAGAAGTTTACACCCGGCTGCTTTATATTCTGCTATTAAGCGAATTTCTATTTTGCAAGCTTCTTCCCACGACACCCCTGCCACTACTACTTTTGCTAGTATCTCATTATTGTATTTTCTCATCCATTTATAAAGTGGCACATCATTGTTTCTAGTAGTATTTGCTACGTGTGTTCTTAAGCGAGCATCTGCATCTTCATGCTTTGTAATGCCAACATACCTAATTTTATCTGGCTCAACTTTAGAAGAAAGTACGTAGACACTTGGCATAGTATTATTATATACTAACTAATGCTAGTATTTCTCTCCCCAAGTCTCTAATGGTCCATCAATACCAGATGTAAGAGGGACAGCCCAGCCTTCGGTAGTTGTCATGCATTGCTTTACGATTTGCTTAATCTCTTCCGCTTCCTTGCGTGGAGCATTAAGCACGATTTCATCGTGTACAGGGACGATTAGAAGTTCGGTTAAATCTGCCTGATCTAGTTTTACAAGGTTAGACTTAAATACCTCAGCCGCACCGCCTTGAATCAAGTAATTGAGCAAGGTGTAGACTCGATCTTCATCGCAAGGAAGTCTACGACCTGTCCAGGTATAGACGTACCCTTGTCCTTCTGACTTTAGGCGACGCATTCCAACGTCTTCAATTTGTCGTTGGAATAAAGCCATACCTGGGAAGCGCGTATCTAACGAGTCAGATACGGTGCGCATCTGTGTTTCAGGTACGCCCGCTGTTAGAGCTTGCTTAGAGACTCCTGCGCCATAGAGACGGCCATAGATAGTTCCCTTGATAAGGTTACGACGCTTGTCCGACCTTTGCATATTTGGATCGTTGTAGATTTCACGACCAATTTCAGTAAAAGGATCCGACCCTGTTGCGTCTGCACGATTAAAGAGTGTGATGAGATTCGGATCTTGTGACAGTGAGGCAAACATGCGGAACTCGACCTGGTCAAGGTCTGAGGTAACGATGACATGATCTTCATCCTTTGGGATAAACGCACGGCGAACAACGTCATCGCCCTTAGGCAATGTCTGCAGTGCAGGGTTTTGGATTGACATACGGGAAGTACGAGCGCCAAGCGTTTTTACAGATGGATGAACAAAACCGTTTACGTTATCATTTAAGAAGTTAGAAAAATACGTATTAGCAAGCTTATCTGCCTTGCGTTGCTTTAATACGATTTCAGCTAAGTTCTTTACCTCGTCGTTTCCTTCAATAGAAAGAAGCTTAAGCTGGTCCTTTGAGGCTGACTTTTGTCCAGACGGTGTGTACTCGTTAATCTCTGCACCTAAAGACTCGATGAGACGCACTAGTTGAATGTTAGATGTAATAGAGACGCCGTTGTACTTTTGCTTAGCCCATGTCTTAACAGACTCAGCATACTCTGTAAGCTCATCAAACTTTCTCTTAGAGTAGTCAAGGTCAATACGTGCACCGTTGATTTCCATACGGGTAACGATGCGACGTGTAGCCATTTCTAACTCGTAGGCTTGGTTGTATTGACCTCCAGGGCCGCACTTTTCGTAAAACATTTCCCATATGCGCATAGTTAGAACACAGTCTAGTGCACCGTATGCCCAATAGGGCTGAAAATTAGTAGGAACAGTTCCCCATGTCCAACCATTTTTAGCTAACTCTTGATCTAAGGTATCCTGTAATGCAACTGCACGGCCATCAACGTGCAAAGCGGCAAGACGTTTTAACGCACCTGAACCTAACGGGTCAATGATGTGCGCCATAATCATCGTGTCATGCGCTCTATGCCATGGCATCTTCCACTTAGACTTAATATCAAACCAGCGAGCTTCAAACGCAATGTTGTGGCAAACAATTTGGCCGTCAAAGTTATCCATAGCCTCGTAGAAAACGCCAGCCCACTCTTCCCACGGCATTGCCCACGCTTGTTGCCCATCACCAACCTGCACTAGACGCAAGCGACCATGCCAAGGTGATAAGGCATCCTTGCGCTCGTTACCTGGAAGCTCGCCAGTTTCAGTGTCGATTGCAATTGCATTGTGAGGACGACGCTCGCCAAGCCAAGTCAAGAACTGACCTGCCTTTTCAACGCTGTCTACAAGGTGAAGCTGTACGTCACCTAATCCGTTAGTTGTCATCTACGTCCTCTGTTATTACTACATCAATGTTGCACTTCTTAAAATACTCAACAGTTGCATCTGGCAAACGGTGAGCTGCACGTGTGCCAATTCGCATAACTACGCGGGTAATGCCAGAGTTAGAAATTAACTTTGCGCACTGATAACAAGCCGCGTCTGTAATATAGATAGTACCACCTTCTACGCGAGAACGGTCAACATACAACAGTGCATTTGCTTCCGCATGAATTGACGGGCAAGAGTCATACGTGTTATCTAATACAGTTAAACCCTGGGCGCGTGGGCACCATGCCATGCACTCGTCCTCGGTAGGAAATAAGGACGCAGGTCCGTTGTAACCCGTGGAGCTAATACGTTGGTCCTTAGACACAACGACAGCGCCAATTTGTGCGCGGCTACAGCGAGATCTACGCGAGATTGCATCTGCAACCTGCATCCATACCTCGTCCCATGAGGGTCTACTAATCATTCAAATCGTCCATGCTTCCTGACACCGCAGTTGTTAAAACCTTAGAGACTAAGTATAGAGACTGTTTCTTGCTAAAACCAGACGCACGCAACTCTAGGTACATTTCATGAAGTTGCAGCATTGACTCGCGTAGAGGGCTGTTGCCAAACTCTTTTTCAAGATCAGACATTCTTAGCCTCGTTCTTTTTGATTGCTGTAATCATTGCGCGAGCATACCAGCCTTCAAATGGGTGAAGGCTGTTGACAAGCATGGGCTCATCGATGTGCATTGCAGCGGTTAAAGATGATAGCGCACGATCCTGCACTTGACGCCAGCTAAATCCTGTAATAGCAGGAATATCCTCATACGGCTCGGTCGTGTACTTTAGGTTCTCTGCCGCGTCGTAGTGCTGCTCGTAGATATGAAGAGATCCAACGTGATGAGCATAAGACCCAGGAGCGACTCCTAAAACAGACGCCATAGCAATTTGCACTCGTGTAAACTGGAAGAAGTCATACGCAGCTCCAAGCCATACGTCATTTGAGCGCATGTAAACGCTCATGTTAAGTTTGTTGTCGCGAATTCTAAATTGATGCAAAACTGTGCAAGGGTAGTCACGCTTATCTGGTAATAGATCTAAAACTGGATCCCAGATAGTTACAACCGCCTGTCGCGAGTCTGGGTCTTTCTTAAGACGCTCGATAACTGGCCCATATTGATCTTGCGTACGCGCACCGTATGCTCCGTGAAACATTCCGTTATCTTCTGCGTAGTTCTTAAACATAGGACCGACTGCCATAACAAGCTTAGGAGTTGCAGCGCCTGCAAGTAATTGACAAGCTTCAACCGCACCGATACCAGGAACAGTTCCACGCCCGACACCTAAAGGAAGAGTATGCTTTACGTCGTTAATGCGAATAATTGCATCCTCAATCTCGCGTGTCTTCATGCCGCGAGGAGCTGCCTCCTTACCGTACTTGAGTACGTGCTGAACAAGATTAACGTAGCCGTTAACCGCGTCAGGTAAGTTGATTATCGCAGTATCCATGTGTCTGTCCTATCCTTTGTAGTGGCAATACGAGATATGGCTTGACCATACTCTTCTTTCTTAGAATTAAAAAATCGACGAACGTGTTGCGGATGAGAGGTTACAGAGTATTGGTACTCAGGTATACCTGCTCGCATGATTCCTTTTTCAGCCAAACGTCCAAGGGCAACTATAGGAGGACGACGCAGCATTGCCCACAGTGCGTGAAAACGCTCTGGCGACATGTCATTTATATTGACGATACCCATAGTCTTCCATTTTTCAGATTCAAGCGCGGTTAATAGATACTCGCCGGAGTTGCCGTCAACAGGCATGAAAGGTAGGATAGTTTCCTCGCCGTATTTCTTTGTAATGTTACGTGTATCTCCTACAAGCAGTGTGCGAGGATAGCGTTGACCTATGTACTCCGGAAACTTTGCAAGCTCGCGCGTCTCATCTTCTATCGTCTCGGCAACATTAATGATGTGAGATGCAAGGTGTCCTATCGCATCAAGCGAGTCTGCGCCTGGAGTCAAGCGTCCTGCAAGACCTGCAGAGTTTGCAGCCGCAAGATGATAAAAATCTAAAATTTGTTCTAACTCGTGCGCCTGTATGTAATCGTCACCGCGAGCATTTAGACGACGAGTAATAACATCAAGAGGTTGATAAAGCCAAAATTGAGCAACACCACGTGATTGTAGGAAGAGTTCTGTCCAACGCCAACCAGCTTTACCAAGGAGACCGTATCCGTCACCTGTACCTGTCTCAGGGCGTTTAACAGCCGCGTATGTTACCTCGCCCCAGTGCCAGCGGTCTGCGATAGCAACGCGTTGAGACCAATCAGCCTTTTCAATAGATGTGACGTAGTCGTATAAGACCCAACGACGTGTCATCTCTTCTGGCTTAGATTTGTGATAAAACTCGATTTCTTTATTAGGAAACTTATCGGCAAGTTGCTTTTGGACTTCAGACACAAGAGTAGATTTACCTGAGGCGTCTGTACCTTCGATTACTATAAACATTCTTTGCGTCCTTTGTCTCTTAGAAAATTATAACACTAAAACCTTATTTATGGAATAAGCTCTATTCTGTATACCGACTCGATACCCTTATCTACTTCCGACGCGTCCTCTAATAGTCTTTGAGCAACGTTTGTGAGGTATCGTGCGCCAGACTGGTCATATTTATATAGAGCCTCAAGTACAGGAGTTGGCTCCTCGGATACCTGTGCCCAGTGGCGATGTTTCTCGGGGAAGATAACTGCAACGCTACGTGTAGGTCTGCACTCTTCACAAGGAAGTGCGTCGTCTACCAGTGATGCGGTTGGCATCTCTGTAAGACCGTATCTTTTTACTAGAGGACAGGCTGCACCGTGGAAAATTAAGGATACACCGACACGAGAAAGAATATAAGAACCATTATCAGTCTTATAAAGCTTAAACTCGATCCAGCGGTATGTTCCTCTACGCCAGGATGAAGACTCCGCAAGAAGTTTTCCGCTAAACTGTAAAGTTCGCGAGCCGTCTTTTACTTCATGCACTTGGCGTCTCTCCCTCGATCTTCTTGATGTTATCACCGTTGACTATAGCAAGTACGTCTTGTAGTTGAGTTAGATCTGCACGTAAAGACGCGATAGCGCCTTCGTATTGCATAGCCATCTCGCCGATACGTTGTTGAAGCGCGATGATAATCAGCTCATCTTTAGTCTTTGGCTTGTCCATTAAGTAAGTGTCCTTTAGTTATTAGTTACTATGAAAGAGCTTCGATTTGTGCTTCTAGCGCTGCAACCTGTGCATCAGCCTCTGCGATACCAGCGTTTGCGTCTGAGATCTTTGTAGCATCTGGTGATGAGGAAGCATTTTCTTCAATAATAACTAGCTCGGCATTAAACTTATTGTAGTTAATGTTCTTGATGTGCGAGTTGATAACCGCAATTTTTTCAGCCGCGGTTAGATCATAGTCAGCCATTGTGTCTCCTTGCGTCCATTTAGCGTCCTTGTAACGCTAAATTGTATAACATTTACTGCTGTATTGCGTGCTATTCTAACATGTTTCTTTAAATACTTTAAGAACATTTATTATATTTATATAGTCTTCTACCTTGTCTCTGTACTGCTGCGCGATCTCTAGGTCAGTTTCTTCTAGCGCGTAGACTTCCATGCTTTCTTGCATAGAAGCGCAGGTGCGAATTTTGCTTTCAACTTGAGCAATCTTTTCTTCCCGCGTTAATTCGTTTGACATGTTTTAACCTATTGCCGACGTGTACGTACCAGTGCCAACAGAGTTGACCGCTGCAACCCAGACGCGAATCCACGTAGCGGACGTGCCTGTAACACGTCCGGTGACGCTGGTTACAGCAGAAGATACAAGGCGTGGTGATGCCTGGGTAAAGGCGCCTGTTCCAGCTGGGCTTTGCGTTGTTGTTGCTAACCAAGGACCAGTAGAAGATCCAGCGCGCTCGACGTATATTCTGTAACCTGTAATAGCCGAGCCGCCATTGCTTGTTGGTGCAGACCACGACGCGGACCAGTCTAAGTTAGTGCCGCTAAGTAAGGAAGATGCAGTTAACGAGTTAACTATGCCTGGGACAGTTACGACAGGCGCAGAGACGGTTGCGGTATTAGAGAACGCGGCAACTGACCCTCCGCCATTTGTCGCAGTCACGCGGCAGCGAATAGGGCTTACATAGAAAGAGAAAAAGTTTGATGGCGCAAAGTAGGAAGAACTAGTAGCACCAGATATATTTAAGAACGTCGCGCCCTGGTCGTTATACTGCCACTGATACTCGTAGATTCCATCAGAGTCTGCTGGGCTCCAAGATCCATTACTAGTGACACTGTAAGTAGTTACACCGGCAGTTCCAGATGTCGGAGAGATAGTCGGTGCAGAAATGTTAACTGGAGGCGCAGTAGAAGTAGTAAAAGCTGACCCTGTAGTCGTTGCAGTATCTCCAGTAGAAGATGTAATAGTAAGAGTTGGAGTATAGCTAGTGCCAGAAGATAGACTTGTAATAGATCTGCTTGTAGCAGTTGCGCCACCGTAAGGCGTGGCAGGCGCTCCTGGTATAGATAAAGAATATGACTCTTGGTTAGACGATGACCATGAAATTGTCGCGCTCGTCGTAGTGATAGAGGAAGCAGATGGGCCAGAGTTAATCGTAGGAACAACAAATATACCTGTAGACGCTGCTGTTCCACCACCTACAGAGTTAACTGCACGGACTTGAAACACATTAGAGCCTGCTGCCAACGTAAGAGACTGGCTAGTACTTGACGACGTTGTAAACCATCCAGTGCTATTAAGGTTATATTGATAAGACGTAATCGCCGCACCGCCGTTAGACGCTGGCGCAGACCATGTAAACGTCTTTGACCCACCGTTGCCTGTAGTGCGAGAAAGGTTTTGTGGAGCAGAGGGTGCGGTAAACGCCACCGATGTAACTACGTTAGACGCGACCTCGGCAGAAGCTCCTGAGCCGTTGCTAGCAGTAGCAAACGCTCTAAAAAATAATCCTGATGAAGCGTCTGAAGGTGAAATAGTGTATGTCACAGAGCTGGACCCACCGGAGCTTGCTTTAAGAGTGCTTGAAGTTGTAGGCGGATTAGAAGCTGACGCATAGATGCGCACATTGAAAGAGCTAGGAGATCCAGACCAGCCAGTTGTGCTCGCGGTAAGAGTAGTTCCTTGAAACTGAGAGCCTGAAGGAGACAGTGTAACTGACCCCCCTGTGGGCGCGGCAGAAGCTACAGTAGCTGTATTGAATGAAAACGCAGATGTAGAGCCACTAGCGTTAGTTGCAGTAACACGACAGCGAATAGGGCTTAAATATCCTGAGGCTAAAAAGTTAGCTGGAGGAGTATACGTAGACTGACTATTTGTTCCAGGAGCACTAACGTAAGTTGGAGTGTCAAAAGACTGCCATAAATACTGATACACTCCGTCTGCGTCATCTGGATCCCAGGTTCCATTAGTTACACTGTAGGTAGTAACGCCCTCTGTCCCAGAACTTGGAGAAATTACAGGAGCTACGGTGTTGATTGGCGCAGGGCGAGAAACTGTAACCGACGAGCTAGTAGAAGTAGCGGAGGTAGAATACGTAGAGTTCACCGCAGTCACGACAAAGCGGAAGTAGGAAGTAAACGCAGGGAAGTCTGAAAGTGTGAGCGCGTAGGTTACGGTGTTTGAAGAGCCAGAAGAAGGATTAGAAATGGAAGTTGCAGAGCCTATGTTTGTCCAATTTGTGTTGTCGGCAGATTTCTGAAAGACGTATGTTAATGACGTAGAGTCGCTCCAGTAGTAGTTTGTACCTGTAAGAGTCGATGGGTACGTCGCGTTGTTACGCGAAATCTCAACGGGGAACTGAATAGAAGGAGTAAGTGAGCTTGTGAAAAATGGTCTCCATACACCTGCAACTTTTATGTAGCCAGCGGTTATACTTCTCCAGGTAGTGCTTTTTATGTAAAAAGCAGATATAGCGCTACTCCAGGTTCCACCTGTCTTTTTAATATATGCTGGCATTATGAGTACACAACCGCGATGTCGCCATCGACACCTGAAGAGTTGGTAGCTGGGTCGAATATAGTAAAGCCTCTAATATTTCGTAAACCATAAGTGCCTATAGGCGTAGATGCAGTTAAAGATACTGTTGTGGTAGCTCCATCAATTCTAAAAACATTTGTGGTTGTTGCAAGTGTCACATCGCCTGTTCCACCAGCTTGTATAGCGGCTAGTCCTGCCAAAGCAGACAAAGGGTTTTGGTCAGAGTACAGCTGCATTCTTGCGCCTAAACCTAGATCACTGCCAGGTCCGTAAAAGTACATACCGTAGTCTGTAGCGCTGATAATACCATTATATGTAGAATTTCCGTCATAAAAATATATAGCTCCAGAGCTAGCAGTTGTTATTTCAATTCTTCTTCCAGTTGCAGAAGTTCTGATAGTTCCACCAGTGATAGTAGAACCAGTGATAGATCCAGTAAACACAGCTGTTCCGCTGTTAGTGATAGACACTGTTGCCACAGACCCGTTATACGCAAAAAACCCATTTGAATTGATTTCAATACGTGGTTGAAGTCCTGATTTTGTCTTATCAGTGGTAATTGCAACAGTGCCTGCCACGTCTAAAAAGCCAGTGGTAATCTTTCCAGCATCAAGGTTTGCAATTACCGCGTTTCCTATAGGAGCAGAAGTCCATGAGGTGCCACCAGTGCCAACAAACTGCCCTACTACAACTCCACTGGAGTACTGCCACCAGATGTCTCCAGCTGTGTTAGGTGTGCTGCCTGGCGCGGCAGTGTCGTAGTAAACTTTATTTTTGCCGTTCGCTGTTGCCTGCGCGGTAGAAATTGCGCCATCTTGCGCAGAAACCCACGCGGTGCCATTGTACCTATATAGCTTATTTCCGTCATTAGTATCTATCCAAAGATCACCAATATTGTACGCACCGCCGGTAGGCTCATCGTCCTGCACATAAGTTTTTGCCTTACCGTCAGCAGTTGCCTGCGCAGTCGCAGAGTCCTGTGTTAAAACCCAATCGGTGCCGTCCCAGGTATACAACTTATTGTCATCGTTAGTGTCAACCCACATGTCACCGACTTCGTACGTCCCGCCTGTTGGCTCGTTATCTTGGTAGTACGTTGCGTTTTTACTATCTGCAGATGCTTGCGCCGCTGGGTCTGTAAGTGTTACGAAGTCGTCTATATCTGTGCTATAGACTTTTGTAGAACCTGTAGTTGGATCAACAACAGTTGTGCCTTCTTTTGTAATGGCTGGATCTGTGTCAGAGACTACAGTAACTCCGAATGCTGCCTCGTTTGCAGTTACCGCATCTGTTGCGATGTTTTCTGTAGCAACAGCATCGACTTGGATTACCTTTGTAGTAACCGCACGATAGCCAAGCTTTTCAGTTGTTACAACGTTAGTCTTAAGACGCTTTGCACCAGGTCGTTTTTCTACACGACGAACGCGACGCTCAACGTCAACGATAACCTTGCCGATACTTTTACGGCGTCTACGTCTACTCGCCAATCTTGTCAACCTCCGGCTCTGTAACTAGTAGAAGCTCAGTCTCCTCTGGGAAACTTGGAGTGTCTGGAACTGAAACCTTAAACCCTTCGATCTTACGAACGATTACCGTATCACGAACCTCAAGGTCACTTGCAAGACGCATTCTTACAAATTCGTCTTCAACGATAATCGAGCACCAATCTCCTGGAACAAACTCGCCAATCTTTGGAGATAAAGATCCGTTAACCTTTACCTTGATGTCTGAGATAGGCGGACGCGACTCTGCAAGGTAGCGTTGTGCGTGTCCATAAAGTGCTAGCTCGTCAGACTCTTCACTTCTTGTCTCTTCCGCGTCAAGCAAAGGCCAACCTGCTAATAAAAGATCAGTTGCAGACGCAACTGCATATGGCTGGCTAATGTCCTCGCCCAGATCTGGGATATTTCCAACAACAAAGAAACGTGTTGCCGCGTCCTCGGCAGACTCTTCCATCGTCACATCAATAATGCTTCCGGGATACTCGAAGACTAGTTCATCTGCACCGTAGCGACTTGGTGGCGAGACTTCTCCTTCTGCTGGAGGATTTGGAAAGTCAATAGGTAGCAAAACAAACGTGCGTGTAAATGTAGGAATGTCTCCGATGTACACAAGCTCGCAGTCAATGCGATACTCGAAGCCGTCTACAGTGTCAGAGTACTCGTCAAGCTCTTCACCAACTGAGCGTAGTTCGTATCCGCGGTACGAGTTATTAGGCACGTTCTTACCGCTATAGGCGTTCGTGGAATACTCGATGTCAATATCAGAGTTTCCAGGAAACGGTCCGTACGTTCCCGCGTTTGCTGTTGATTGAACAACCGCCGTTCCACCTGTTACCGCCGTCGCAACCATGTCGCTGTCAGCAACGTATACTCTAAACGTAGTAGCGCTTGGTGCGTCAACGATTTGATACTCGCCGTCAAACACAATAACAAGAGATGTTGGGTCATCAACGCCGCTAAGCACAACCGTGTCGCCCGCTGCAAAACCATGAGATCCGCTTGTAGTAATTGTCGCGGTAAAATCAGCAATTGACTTAGACGTGACTGTTCTTGTTAGGTTTTTAACAGACGCCGTCAAGGCAGAAGCAACAGTAAACGTAGTGTCGCTTGGTGTCGTAGTAACATCCCACAATCCGTTAAGATCGTTAGACACGTTATAGATCTCTATCGTCTGTGTAGGTATTAACCCGTGCGGCTCGGCTGTAGTTATAGTAGTAATGCTTGAAGGCGCGGCAATAGACGTAATTTGAAGGCTCGTGGTAAGTGCAGGCTCGATGTCCGTATTAGGAAATGTTATGTCACTAAAATCAACGAGGATCTCGTCAAGCAATTGACGTACGTAGTCATACGTATCAACACGTGCGTAGACTGTTACGCCGACGTATGTGCCGTTAGGCACGGATGTTCCAGTAATAGTAAACGTGCTGTTTGTAGGAGAAGACGCAATTGTGTAATACGAGTTGTAGACAAAGTCCGAAACCTCAGGGAAGATAAGACGGACGGACGAGCCAACAGGGAAGTCGTACTCTAAAGCTTCTAAGGTGCCAGTTAGTGTTCCGCCGGAGGCAACGATGGTTGCGCCAAAATCATGTGTCCATGTCTTCCAGATGTTGCGGTGGTAGAAGTAGCTAGTAAACTCTGACGCGCTAACACTTAGTTCACGCTCAACGACGTTGTAGTTACGGTTCCAGATAATTCCACCCCATACACACTCGCTGTCGCGCACAACGTACAGTCCAGTTTTTCCTGGCATGGTGCTTTCATACAAGTTCATCGAAGCAGTCTCCGGGATAACTGGAATATTTCCATTAAAGCTTCCCGCGGCCTTAATTGAGCGTTCAAATGAAACACCCTTGAAAGGGATTTCTGCAAGTACCTGGTTAGTTAAAAGATCTGTAGTAAAGTACCTATATACGGCTGCGTCTGATGGATACAGTGCCATTGGTTATACCTCACTAAGTAGATTCGTCGTTAAATACATTGTATACTATCCAAGCCATGCAGAGCGGTAATATACGGTCAAAGAAGCAGCGCTTGTCGTGTCACCTTCGTCAACAAAGCTGAATACGTTTGCACCTGGAGCTAACAAGGTCCACTCTGCAAGAACATCGATAAGGCTGCGCTTACCGACCGCGTCTCCGTTAAGCGCAACCTCGTGGTCGCGCGTATCAATTTCAAGAATATCACCAGCTTCTAGCTCGCCGATGATGGTAATAGACTCGTTAGTTGTCTCGTTAAGAATAGTCGCAGGGCCAACTATAGGACCTGTAACTTCAAACACGACAGGCGCGTAAGCGTTTCCTGTGTTTACAACCGTGCCTGTGCCAGATCCAGGAGTTCCTGAATCTTCTCCTGCAATCGTCACCGCACGGAAACCTAGTTCGTGTCCTTCATACCACTCGTACTTGAGAGGGTCTGGTGCGCGAAGCCCAATAGAAAACTCTGTGCGTCCACGAGCGTTTACAGTTTGAATGTCTGGCTGACCAGATAAACGAACAAACGAAGCCTTTGTAGGATTTTCATTTGTCTTTAACCAACCGCCAACGTATACAAGATCTGTCTCTTGAATAAGTTTATCTCTTGATACGGGTACTAGTGATGGATCTGGTGTAAGGAAGACTCCATTAAGAGTAATTTGACGAGCTTGGTAGCGTCCGCGCACGTCGTAGGATCCGTCTCCCCAACCGCGAGGAATGTCACGTACCTCAGGCTCAGGATGAACCCACCAACCTTCAATGTCCGTGCACACCCAAACAACGCCGTTTTCATCTACCGTGTTAAGAATAAGGCTTCCGATAGAAACGTCAGCGTTAAGCTGCATTCCTGTGATCTTAGGGAAAGGCAGAGGCGTAAGCCCAAGGTTAACGAACTTGTTCTCGGCTGCCTGCGTTACGTCGTCAAAATACTCGCCTACGTACGTTGCAGCCTCAAACATGGTCGCATCTACGTAGAATTTTTTACCCGCTGTTCCAGCTACAGGCTGAACAATTGAAATTAGCGCTCCAAGGGCCAATGAAGGCGCGGTCATTACACCCATTAGTCTTATCCAGTCGTCACCTGGAGTGTTCTCTAAACCGATTGTGGACGTTGTGGAGATAAGGCTACCGCCTGTCAACGCGGTGTACCAACTAACGTTAATTTGGAAGGTGCCAGTCTCTTGTCCCGCAGGTACCTTTACGTACGCGGCAACCGCATATGAGGTCGCGGCGGTTACAGAAATACGAGACGCAATGGCTACGCCTGAGTTTGCCCCTGCAGCCTTTGTTACCTCAAGGCAGGAAGAACCAAAGAACGCGTCGGTAGTGATGCGCGCGATAGTTGAAGATCCTGTAACTGACCAACCGCTTGTATTTGTCTTAAACGAAGGGTTGACGATTAGGTTATTTCTCGCCATGTTATGCTCCTCCGCGACGAAGTTGGAATGCGATTTGACGTGAAATCATAGATGCAAGCTCTGACTCGTTCATGCCCTGTGATGGATAAACGTTAATTGTAGTAGACTTCCCTAAACCTGGTCCAGCAAGCATTTGGATCATTGCCTTGTCGCGACGTGATAGACCGTCTGGGTCAAGAGGCTCGACGCGCTCAGGACGTCCAGCTTCACCGATACGCGCGATGGTTCCGCCTGGAGTTGGAGGAATAATTCCACCTTCTGCTAAGTTAATAGTTGGGAAGGCAAAACCTTTACCGCCAAAACCACCAGGTACCCAGCTAGGTACTGTAAATCTGATTTTTCCAAGCGTGTTGTTCCATAGCCCCGCGATATTTCTAAAGATTGTCTGTGCACCTGTTAGAAGTGAGTTAAATACTGGAATCCCAGAAAGAGCGTTTTTAACGTTATTCCAGATATTCTTAAAGTTATTAACTATAAAAGTACCTAACGCGCCAAGAATATCCTTCAATCCTTCAATAGGATTTCCAGTAAATATTTTCCAAAGACCCTTAAACAGTCTAATTACAAACGCAATAGACTCTGCTAAAAGATCAATCGCGCCCACAAGTAAGACTTGGAAGATAGGAACTATGTATGTTCCTATAAAGTCTCCTATCTTCTTGAGGATATCACCTACGCTGGAAAACGAGATTCCTACGTCACCAATAGCTTCCTTGATTGTATTAAACGCTCGCATAAGAGCATCACCAATTGCAGATACTAGTTTTGCGACAGCTTCTCTAAATATTTCACTCTTATTATAGGCTAATACTAATATTGCTACGATAGCAGCGATTGCGCCAACAGTAATAAGAATTGGCCCTGCTGCTGCGCCAAAAGCAAGATTAAATAGAAAGAAAAAACCTTTAACGTATTTAATTGCAGCTGCAAGTTTTCCAAAAACTCCTACAATGGCTAGTACAGATCCTACAATTACCTTTCCAGCAAAAATAACAGTCGTCGCGATAAGACCAAATGCAGAAAACGCAGCAAATATTTTTGCACCGATGTCAAAAAAGTCCTTAATTGCTGGGCTAGCCATAATCTTAGTTATGAACTCTAAGGCTTTTGTAAGAATACCAAAAAACGTCTGAATAGCTCCGGTTGAAAGCGTTACCTTTGCAAACTCAACAAACGCAACGATAAACTTAGCAACTGATGGTGCCGCGGCGTTTGCCTGCTTTAAAAGTTCTCCAAAAGCAGGAGCTGCTCCCTTTAGAGTATCCCAGAAAACCTTAACATTTGGATCTGCACCAGCCTTAAGAATTTCCTTAACAAAAGCACCTAGCGAGCCAAGAACCGCACGAGAGTTAACCGCAACGTCCTTAAAGTATTTTGCAAGTTGATTTTGGCCTTTTGCAGAGGCAGAAAACTTTTCAAATGCTTCGGTTGATTCCTTAAACCAGCCAAGAATAAAGTCTCCTGCGCCTCCTGGAGCAAAAATAGCCTTTACAACGTTTACCGCACCGCTAAAGATATTGCCAAGAACTTCTCCCCACTTGGCAGCAATGTCTCCTGCCTTGTTAAAGAATTTCTCTAGCTCGCCCGATGCCTGCTTTGTGTCTAAAAACTTAGCAAAGTCGCCTGTTTTCTTAGAAAGAAAATCAGTAAATCTGCGAATAAGAGGATCAGCACCTACAAGGATAGAAAGAATAGAATCATAGACATTGCCAATTGTCTTGCCAAGACCTTCGACGACATATCCTGATTGCTCAAAAACCTTGCCAAGGTCTTTTATATTTTTTGGATCTACAATTGCATCGATGACAGAGTTAAACGCTTTTCCTAGTGAAGTTCCAAGCTGCGCCATCATAGGAGCTAGCGCAGGGAACAGCTTAGTGCGAATTTTTTCCAAGCCTTCTTGCACCGCTGGTAGTAAAGTCTCGGCTACGGCATCTCTAATTTTCTTAAGTGCTGGTATAAACGTTCCTACCATGTATTTTACAAAAGCCTGCGCAGCTGGAGAAAGACCCTTCAATGCGTCTGCGTACGCGTCAACTCCGGCAGCAGCGCCTTTATTCGCTTTTGCCTGGTCTTCTAGCGCTCTTTCAAGATCATCATACGCGTCTTGAATTTGACGAATAATGTCTTCTTGTCGGTCTGCGTACCTCTGTCTAGTTTCTTCAATTTTCTTTTCTGCATCAAGAATCTTTTGAGTATTTTCGAGCTTGACAGCGGTAATGTTTGCTTCAGCTTCTTGCTGGCTGCGAAGAGCGTCACGTGCTGTTTGCGCGACGTCGGCCTGCGCGTCTTCTTGACGTTTTAATGCATCAATATAGCCTGCTGTGTTCTTAGGATCTCCAGCTAGCTTTTCTTGTTCCTTTTGAAGATCTTTATTCTTATCCTTAGCGCGACGTAGACCAAGTTCAGCTTCAGCAAACGCAAGTTGTGCTTCACGACGAGCACGGGAATTTGGAGGTAGATCTTGAGTACGCTGTAAGGTCTCACGAGCTTTTTCAAGAGTAATAGATGCGCGCTTCTCTGAAAGTGCCGCGTCCTCTGCATCAAAGCCAATCTGCTGAATCTCTTCACGGCCGTCTTCCAATGCTTTTGTAAGTTCAAGTTGCGCGTCCTTAAGGCGATTATTCGCCTCAATCATTGCCTCAGTATTTTTTTCTTTTACTAGAGCTAGTTTAGCGTACGCTTCTTCTTCTTCGGCAGCAGCATCAGCAACGGCATCAACTTTATCTTGCTCTGCCTCAATCATAGCTGCAATTCGGTCACGCTCAAGACGACGACCGTCTATCACCAACTTTTCAATGCGCTTTTCAATATCTTCAATGCGACGCGCAGCTGCAATTTTTGCAGCAGTGTTGTCAGCAGTAGCTTTCTTTGAAGCCTTAAGTCCCGCGGAGATCGCCTTTGACACACCAGAAAAAGCCGCAAATGCAGTAACGGCAGATAAGCCTATTGCTGTGAATATACCTGGTAAGACTACGAGAGATGGAATAGCTCCCGCAACCGTTCCTGCAAGAGCTACAAATCCTCCACCAAGAGTTCCAAGAGAAGAAATAAGAATAGAAAATAGGGGACCAAGTGTGTATCCAGTTCTTACTAAGGACTGGAATTGAGCGCGAGCTTGTAGAGCGCTCTTGCCGAATCCATCAAAAGATCTTGCTAAGCTATCTCCAACTCCAGAGTTAAATCCGTTAGAAAAACTTCTTCCTACGCTTTTTCCATCGCGCTCTAGATTGATGCCACTTGCTGCTCTTTTGACTTCATTCTCAAAGCCAGTTGTTATAGCCTTTACGACTATATACGCGTCTCCAATTACTGCCACTTGGTCACCTCCTTCCTATTTCTTTTCTAATATTCTTATCGAGTAATCGGACCGTCAAGCATATCGCCAAATGGCTGATCTGCTGCCGCGTTTACACTTGTTGGTTTAATAAAAGGCTTCACTGCCTTTTGCTTTTGCAAAGGGTCAAACGGAACTATCTTTTCTTCTTCCTCTTCAGACATAAACTCAAAGTTGTCAAAGTTCTTACTAACGCCTCCGCCTGCTGTATTAGAGCCTGCCTTAGTAGAGTAAGCGTAGGAAGAGTTATAGAAGTCCCTATAGATAGCCTCACGTGAACGATCTCTGCCGTCTGCCTGCTCAACAGAAGAGTAGAAAAGATCATCTTCAAAGAAGTAGTGCAAGACGTCTAGCATGTCGCTTGCCTCCATTTCTTTTAAGTTTATTCCGTTCACGAGTGCTTTTCCATTAATGTAGGGCCAGAGATCTATTCCCCAGGCGAGGAGACTTCTGGCCCCTGGTTCGGGCGCGAAGAGTACACTTCAACGAGCCACCCGCTAATCTCTCCTAGTTTTTCCATTTGAACAATCTTTTCTGGGTGGACTAGAAGAGCATTAAAGCGCTCGTAGCTTTCTTCAATAAGCGCGTGCTTAAAGAAAAAGTTAATCGCGTTGGCAGCTTCAGCTGGGTCATCAGAACTTGATTTGGCAACTAGGTCTAAAAGAACCTTACCTTGAAGCTCTGGACGGCAAAAGAATTCTTCACCGTGAATCTTAAACGATACCGACTCTTTTTCGCCTGCGTCGTCAGAACCAAAATCTTTGAACTTGGTCATTATTTCTTCCTCCGTATTGTGTTGGTGTCTTTATTAAAGCACGTGCTTTAATTCTAGGTTATCTTATCAAATAAAGGTTATCGGTGAGGTACCTATTTGGCCTTGTTCCAGGGTGTTTTACAGCGTGTGTATAAATAATTCTCCCGCCCGAGCTAAACCTTAAAACTTGAGCGCGATTAGGAGTAATGATGTGTGGGCGTGTGCCTTCATGGTGCATAAGCGCGTAGCTTAAAGGTGAGCCTATGCGTATCTGCTGGCCCAAAGGATCACGCTCTTGTCGCATGTGTATAGAAGCTTTTAAGCGTCCTGTCTTTACACCTACCTGGTTTTTAGCTGCTGCCATGATGATACGTCCACGAGCAAAAAGATGCCGCCCTACTGGACCATATGGATCATTCAATAAAAAGTCAAGAGCGCGCTGGCGAAAGATTATTGTTGTCTTAGTTACTGCCATTATGGAACCACCATAGATACCTGCATACGAACGGTCTCGAAGCCGCCCTCAGGGTTTCCCGCCTCGACGGTTGCGATAACACCCATGCCGTATTCGTTCTCTTCCCATTGGTCAAGACGACGGATAAGCTCCATAAATAGGTAGCAATCAACTGCCGCAATCTCTGAACCTTCTTGGATTTTTTCTCCCGTAGGAGCCTTGCCGTTGTTTCCAACTACAGGAATCTGTCGCGACACTGCAATGCTCAGCACAGCAGTTCTTGGCTGCGTGCAGCGTTGAGGTTGACTTGCCTGATCTCCAGGAAGACCTAGATACATTTGAATAAATGACACAGAGAGCTGCTCGCAGTCAATTGCAGGCTCGCCCATCAGCCAAAAACGACGTGAAGGCAGATCTACGTTGTATTCTTCATAGGTAGCAACTACCTTAGCAAGAACCTTGTCTAAAAAGTCCTTTAAGTGTAGCGCTCTAGAATCAACGGTGGAGATATCAACAATTGACATATTGGTTCTCCTAGTTGTCTAGTGTGTAGGTAGGTGTAGTAGTCTTACCTAGTTGAAGCATTAAGTTACCTGACGCAATATACACAGTTTCGTCGCCCTTTGTCGCATAAAGGTCCCACGTACCTGGGTCTAAGAATCCTGCGTAGCCGTAGGCGTCTTCGTACGTAACAGAAAGTGTAAGTGTGTCACGAGACTCATTAGTTACAAGAGCCGTGCCGGTGTCTGCGCCATACGCGACATTAGCAGCAACCTTCGCGTACATAAACGTTGTAGTCGTAGGCACCTCGCTAATGTAGTATGAGCCATTGAAGGTCGCATTGATGCCTGAGATTGTCACGTAGTCACCTACTGAGAAGCCGTGGGCAGTCGACGTGGTAATAATTGCCATGTTATCCGCAAGTTGCTTGTGCGTGATTGACTTAGAGATGTCTGTAATGATCGAGTTGATAGATACAGCGCCTGAGCCAAGATCTTTTGTCTTAGTTCCGCTGTAATTTCCGATCTTAAGCGTTGGGATCCAGTCATCATTTATCACTAAAAACGCTGCATTGATGTAGTCAATGTTTACGTCAAGTGATCCGCCTTCTGAACCTGTAATAGCCATATCTAACACAGTTCTAGGAAAAACTGGAGGCTTAGCAACATGACGACGAGCACGCGGAACGTCTGGGCTAAATACCTTAGCCTTTGCGCGAGCCTTGTCTGGGTTTGAAGACTTAAGGAAAAGATCTACTACGTATAAACCTGTACGAAGCTCGTCGATGAAGTCCTGGTTATCAAGAACTGTGTATGAAACGCCTTGACGTGAGATCGCAGTAATACGTTGTGGCAGTGCGCAATCATCGTCGCCTGACCAAAGCTTAATAAATTCTGTAGCTAAAACGCGCGCAGCTGCTTTTCCGGCCGCAGTAGGAGGAGCTCCGTAGGTGTACGTTACCTCGATGTTGCAAGGAGCCCAGGATGTGCCCTGACGCGCTTGAAGTGTTGAGTGATCTACTAAATAATAGTTTGAAGGATCTACTATAGACCCTGCACGGTTACGAACCGAGTGAATAGCTACTACTGGCCTTCCACGAAGGCGTAGACGTGTTGAAGGTGACATACCGTCTGTTGTAAGCTCGGCGTAGTCATCAAATTCATCAAAAGGAATGTTGTATAGCTCACCGCCAACTAGCTCGGGAGTGTAGTTACTAGAAGAAGCGCCTAAACGATATGCACGAGAAGAGCAAACATACTTTTCTGTTACAGTAGTTACGCCGTTAAACTTACGACCAGACATAGACCATAGAAGCTGCGATGCAGTTTTAACAGCTTCATACGCATATTCGCTATTCGCGTATGAGTCAAGCTCGTCTACTGAAACCCAAAGGTTTGACACTTATTTGTCCTGTCTAATCGTCGTTAGTTTATATCTTAATAGAGGAGCGGCATGCCTGTGTTGGTGGTAACACATCGGCATGCCGCTCACATTCTATTATTAAGAGGTTGGATCCTCTGTTGAAGCAATGATGAAGTCTACAGGAAGATCTGCGTTGTATACTTCATTACCTGGAACGTTGTACGAGGTTGTTGAACCTTGTGAAGCAAAGTCTGTCACCGCACGTGAGTTCGCTGTAACTAAAGCAGTACCTGCATCTGATGTAGACGCAATTGAGCCGCTTGTAGTTGTTGTATATGTGAATGTTGTGGTTGTTGGTACATCCGTGATTGTGTATGTACCGTTCAACGCTGTAGTAGTTAGACCAGAAACAACTACTGTGTCTCCAGCTTCAAAAGTATGAGCTGTAGAAGTAGTAACAGTTGCAGTTGAGCTTGTGCGAGCAACGTTTGAAACAGTCTTTGTGATGTCTCCGTGCCAGCTGTAGAAGCCCTTGCGACCTGTTGGGGCCCAGCTTGAGCGAGCATATGAGTACGGACGCTCTGTTGCTGTTGGGAACTCCCAGCGATCATCAAGACCCATAGAGAATGCCGTGTTTCCAAGGCCATAACCTTCGAATGTGTTTGCAAGCAAACCATTCTCAATTACGCGGTCGCCTGAAAGGCGAAGCTTTGCGTATGGGAATACCCAGTGGAAGTAAGGAAGGCTTGATGCTTTCTTGCCGTCGATGATTGCATGTGACCATGTCTCGATAGCAACGCCGTTACCTGCAGGATCATCACCTGTTGCAGGAGAAGACCAACCGATTGACTTACGATCTGGTGATGCGAATGTTCCAAGGTTCTTACGAAGCAATAAACCGCCTGATAGAAGCTGTGTTAATTCTGGGTCTGGCTCACAGATAGCAAGTTCCATTGTGATACGCTTTAGTGTATCTGGAGACTTGTATGTTACGCAGACAGCGCCGTTAGCGCCCTTTTCTGTAATTTCATCGCCTTCTTCGTATTCAGGTGTGAATGAAAGACGCATGAACGCAGATGTTGTGTAGCTGTCGCCAGGCTCATTCAGGAGGTTGCCAGACGCATCAAGTCGAGTTACTCGAATTGACACGCCCTGAATACTGGCGGCGTATTCTTGAGTTGCCATTGTGTTTGTTTCTCCTTATTTAGAGGCGGCTACTAATACGTATATTTTACGCGGTTAGATCAACTCTGACTGCTAGATAGATCGAGCTGTCAAAATAGACCGAAGCTGCTCGGGTTGCTTTGATACGCATATCATTAGCGTTCCCCGACACATCATAGCCTTGTGCTAGATTGTCGTTTACTACATCTGGCTCGCCAAGGTAAACCCTAACTGTTCCAGTTGCGTAAATCCATTTGTTTGTTGCTGACGCTGTCGCGTGAGTGTTGCCGATAGGTCCGTTACCTGAGTAACCAGAGCCTACTGCTACAGGAGTTCCACCGAGAGTCTGTAGGTGCTCTTTATCCCTGTCATGGAATAACATATTTGAGTTGCTTGCTAGAAGAGCGGCAACGTCACGAGTCATATGGATAATGCCCTGTTCTCCTGCTGCTGACATCTGGCCGATCTCGTGCTCTAGTAGAGCAAGAGCGCGACGTGGAGAAAGAGCGTTTCCGCTGTTAAGAATTGTAGCGCCATTTTCACGTGTTAGGTACGGGTTAGATAGCGACTCGCCGTCTGCGATAGCTCCGTCCCAAAACTCAGCCTCACAGGCGTGCTGGCTGATACCTTCGAGCTGACGAAGTACTCGTGCAAAACGATCCTCGCCGTTAAGACCAAATGTTGAACGGTAGTCTTCTACCTCAATAAAAAATGGCTTATGCTCTGTGTATAACGGAGCTGATGCATCAGAAAAAAGTACTTCAGAAGTGTTGCTTGTGTCGTCCCAGTTACGTCCGTAGTTTGGACGTGTATCCCATAGTTGTGAGAATCCGCGGACCCATTGATCTTCGGCTACAGGAGAGTTTGGCTTAGCTACAACGAAAAGACCGAATGCTGAAGGCATGATCTTCGGAGCGTCAAAAATTCCTCTAAAAGCCATTTGCTTTTCCTAACTTAAAAGTTTAGTTTTTGTTTTCGTATCGGGGGAGCCCGTTTCCGAGCTCCCCTTCAACGACTATCGAATAACTATTAGTATTCGATTACTGCTGCTGTAACGCCACCTAGTGTGTCGCGGAGAGCTGCTGCTGCACCGTTTACAGAGATGGTTGATGTTACCTTAAGTGATTCAACGCCTACCTTAGCAACGCCTTCAAATGTTTCTACGAACATCTTGTAGTCGTTTGTGCCAACGAGGGTGGAGTCACGGATGATACCTAGATCCAGTGTGCCGCCGTCTAGGAACAAGAATGTTCCTTCAGCGAACAAGTACCAGACGAATGTATCTGTGAACTCGTTCATTGCGTTCGCACCTTGTGAGGTTGTGAGCGCTGAACCGTCGATTGTGTAGCATACGTTGATGCCACGTGATGCAAGTAGGCCGTCGATCTCGCCGTATGCGTTTAGGAGGTTATCTCCAGGTGCTGATAGAGCGAGGTCAGCTGCCATTGCGTCCTTGATCCAAGCTGGCATGATTGCACGAAGTGGTGCATCAGCCTCTAGACGGTGACGTGAACGGTAAGCTGCTGCAGCGCGGCCGATCTGTACTAGGAAGTCACGAGCAACACCAATGATTGATGTTGAAGTAACTGCTGTTGAAGCATCGCCGATCTTTGACAATAGGTTGCCTTCAGCCTCACGTGCGTGCTGGATTAGACCAAGCTCGTTGTGACGAGCGATCAACTCAGGGTACGCGCGAGTTAGGAGGTTACCGAACTGTAGCTGTAGTGTTACAGCGTCAGTTGCGACTGTTGTCTCAGATGCTGCTGTTACAGTCAAGCTTAGCTTAGCTGATGGTGATGGTGTTTCTGCTGAATCGTTTGCAGCAGTCCAGATGCCTACAGCGTTAGCGTAGTCAGATAGAACTGGTGGAACGATGTAGCGGATACCGCCACGATCTGCTTGGAAGCGAGGTAGGCAATCGCGAACTGGGCGTACTGCTGTGCCAAGTCCGAAGATGTCGTACTTAACTTCGAATGGAGCTTGGTGTCCGCCAGAAGCAACAAGTGCCTCAGGACCGACTACCTTCTGAATCTTGCCCCAGTTAGATTCTGCATCTGTTGAAAGAGTGCGATCTTCTGGGTACTGTGTGGTGATAGAAGCAACAATGTGCTGCTCTCCATCTCCACCGTTTACACGACGAAGTGTGTGCAAGCGCTTTGACATTGCTTGTGCAACTTCTGACATGTCTGTAATTGCAGATCCGGCTGTGTAACCAGGGATGTCAGCGCCTGCAGTGATTGCCACTGGAGCTACTGAAGCCTGTGCTACTGGGCGGCGATCTGCTGGAGCTTCAATTAAAGCGTCCGGCTCGTTTGCGGCGGCGGTCACTGGTGCCTCCTGATCTTCCTGCGCTGTAGGCGCTTCGGTTGTTTCGGTTGTTTCTGTTGATTCCTCAACTTCAGCTGATGCAACAACTGCTTCTTCAGCAGGTGTCTCTGCAACAACTTCAGCCTCGGCTGGTTCTGTTGAAAGCTCGGTTTGTGGAGTTGCCTCTACCGCAGCTTCTGTCTCAGTTGCAGCAACTTCTTCTGTAGCTGAAAGTTCAGCTGCAGGCTCTGTTGCTTCTGTTGTGGTTGTTTCGGTTGGTTCTACTGAGGTTGATAGTTCAGATGCTTCTTCCACAGATGTTGACGCTGCCATTGGCATTTCCTTCTTCTCTTCTTCAGGAGCTTCTTCAGCTTCCTCGGGTTCGGCAGGAGTCTCTTCAGGCATATCACCTTCTGGAGCTTCTGCAGGGACATCTTCTTCGCCTTTAACGCGCATTGCTGCTTCCGCAGCACGTGCTGCAAGCTCTTCAGCTGCAGCTGCACGACCCTTGATTTCACCGCGAACGGTGTCAAGCATATCGGCTAGGGATGTCATGGCGTCTACTGTCTGGGGAGTTGGATCTTCCTTCTCAACCGCTTCAAACTCATTGACGATAGATGTCTGTAACTCGGCGAGTTGTTCCTCGCTGAGCTCAGAGAGCTGGTCAATCATTAGTTTAATTTGGTCCACTGTCCCTCCTCCGGGCCAGTCATGATGAACGAGTTGTTCATTCGCTAATCAGTCAAGGCCGAGGGACTTAATGCGGCGCATTAAGGCACTCCACCTATATTGAATAATACATTATATTTCTCAGGTTAATAGTCTGAGAAGCTTACTTAACTCCGAGGAAATTTCCTGCTGAGTAAAGTAATCTCCACCAGACATAAACGACCTAAGCCCTGTGGTCGCCTTATCGGCGTCTTCGTCGCCGATCTTTTCTTCTACCCTTGACATCATATCTTTGATAAGATTTTGAAGGGCTGGAGGAAGATCGCTGTAGCGTACCTTCTCCGTATCGCTCCCGAAAGGCAAAGGTAGGTTAGCAACAGCTTTACCTAGGGCTCTTGCCGAGGAACGAATATTCTCTAGTGCATCTGGGTTAAGGGCTCCTGAGTCAATGCGGTCAATTATCGAGATAACATCTCCCGCTGACTTAGTAGCCTCTACGTAGTTTCCAGCGTCGTCAAGGTTCTCTGTTTCCTCGATTTTTTCAATAACATCTTGAAGACCAGAAACGCCTGCGTCCTGCTTAATGCGGGCTAATACCTGACGAAACTTACCTTTTGCATCACGCGGTTGAGTGTCAGGGTTGTATTTACCCTGCTCTTGAACCTCAACCGCTAATGTTTTTCCCATATCATCGCCTAGCTTAGCGGAAAACGTCGCTAGACGAGCGCGTAGATCGTCTACGTCCTCGTCTACAGTAGACAGTGATTTCCAGTTTTCTGGGATGAGATCTGGGCGATCAAACTTACGTGCCATCTTTGAGATGTGGCGGCGAACGGCTGCTCGCTTGCCTGGCTTAGAGCGACCGTACGCTTGAATAGAATCCTTTAGGGAATCAATGTTTGTAATTGGGTAAGAACCGTCTGGAAGAGCCTTACCTTCCTTGGCTAGCTTCTGGCGCTTTTCACGGGAGATGTACCCGAAGTTGTCGTCGTAGCGAGGCTCGCCGTGGATACGCTCATATGCTGCGTCGGCAACAGCTGAAAGCTGAGCTAGACGCTCTTCACGAACTTCATCAAACTTTGCCTTTGCCGCGGTAGCTTTTACAGAAAGCTGCGCGTTTTCTAACTGCTCCAATTTTTCGATTCTAGAGCTTAATTCTGCGACAGGATCTGACTTCATACGTGCAAGTACCTGGGCACCTGCCGCAACCAGTGCCATAACCGCGCCTGAGGCTACACGAGCGCGTGCGATAGGGAAGCCTGGTACGTTTACCTGGCAAACCGCTACGAGCTCAAGTTGACCCTTAATTGGACGCCAGTCACCGGAAGGTGCAGACGCGCGAAGGGCACGAACCTGCTCTGGGCTAACGCCTGGGCGAAGTGAACCAGCAACCCAGATACCGAAGGCGTCCTCGCCTGCGTGAACGTCCGCGATTGCAGACGCTGTGTCGTCGTAGTGACGAGCAGCTTCAGCCGCAGATGCCTCTAGTGAAGCGTGGCCACCAGCTAATGTTAATTGTCCTACTGGCACATCCTTGCCATCATCAGTACGAATAACTCCTGTGTGGAAGTAGGCGTACTTGCTCTTTGAGCGAGGTGGGCGGGTACCAAACGACATTCCAATATGGTCTACATGCCATGCGGCAATGTGACCAAACACTCGGCCTTCATCGTCTACTGTCAACGGTGTTGCCTGAGATAGCTTTGGATTATCGAACCACGAGCGTGGCGGAACGACAGGAACAGAACCAGCAACGAGACCGCAGGCTACTAAAGCCGACGCCTCGATTGGATCCATTTCGTCGACGTATACTCCGTCGGGAATCACAATGTCCTCCTGTTTCTCGCCATCATTGACGAGGTAGATTTGGCACTCTTGAAATGCCGGTTTAGGCACTAGAGTTACCGCCATGACACGCGCATGAGTAATCATGAGCTTGTCTGTTCCAATTTTACCAGCATCTTCATCATCAGATAATTCAACTGTGTGCTGGCTTGCCTCGAATTGATCCAAGTCAGCGGAAACACCACGGATAAAGCCTTCACGTACTAGACGCTCAGCCTCTCTTCCGTACGCGCCTGAGTCAAAGACTCCGGTTGCATTTCCAATACCATTTTCAACGCGCTCCATGTGATCAATACGACCTACGACCACCGAGCCGTTATGTCCTTCAGCAGATTTAATCTGCCACATCAAAGGAAGAGGGAGCTCGCGAATTTCAATCGCGTTCTTCTTAAACTTACGTCCGTCTCCAGACTCAAGATCCTCAGGAATAACGAGAGGAATTCTAAAGGCGCAGCCTTCAGTCATCTCAATCTCTCCGCTAGCTAAAAGAACTCTTTCTCGAGCGTCTGCTGCACGAGCAGAAAGAACTGAAGCCTCTAAGACTTCATTGTATGAGCGAATATCGTCCAATGCAAACGCACCTTTCTTCATTCCTGGATTGCGCTTGTCTCCAGGCCACATTCCGGTCATTTCATGATGACGCAAAGAGCAGTAGCCCTTAGCGCGTGGACCCATGTACTTCTTTAGATTTCTATAGCAACGTGTCCAATCGCCAGGTGTATTCCAGCGAATCTTTAGTCCACCCTTACCAACTGTCCAATAGCGACGTAGGTTTTCAGCGTTACCACGGTTACGGTCTGCACCGCCTGCAGCGGTCATAACCATAATATTTCCGCCTGCACCCCACAGAATTGTAAAGAACTCTGCGTCAGCGCTAGCTGTAAGAACTGGCTTGATTCCGTCTACCTGCTCGATAACACTCTTAAGTGATTCGCCGTCAAGCGGAATTACTGGCGGAGGCGTTGGAGAGTTAAGGTCTGCAAGAATTTCCTCCTCGCGAGTCCATTTATTATCCTTGCGGATGTACGTCATAGGGTCAACAGATGTAGAGCTTGCAGGGACAAGTGAAACAAGTTCAAGCACCGCGCTAGGATCGTCTTGAGAAACAATTGCAAAGAACAAAGGCTGAACGTCTGATGTCTCAGGCGTCATTTCCTTAGACTTGCCAGCCTTTTCAGCGCTTCCACGAATAATTGGTTGGTAATATGACTTGTTTGGGTAGTAATACTTACCGTCAGACCCTTGAACTTTCTTATTTAGGAAAGGTTCTAGCAACGGGTGCTTATATGGATCAAGCTCTAGCTTAGCGCCTGTTAGCTCTTCAAGCTCAGTTAGGTACGCTGGCTTTTCAACATTAGGAATTTGATCTTTTCCTGTAATTGTCTTTATAGGCTTAGGCGCATCAGGAGTAGAAGTCTTTGAAGCATTAAATGCATCGCGCTGAGACTTAACCCAAGCAGGCCAGTCACCCATAACCTTTCCAAGGTCTTCAGGTGTAAGTGCTGGAAGAGTTCCAGGGATCTTTGCGTTAGGACGATCAATTGGAACACGTGGTTCGCCAAGAATTCCTGAGGTATCTAGTCCTTCAAATTCAATAGGTGCCTGTGTAGAAGAAGTAGGTGCAGCGGTTGCCTCTGGCTCTGTAGACTTAGCTGGCACATCAACGATGCTACCAGAGTCTAGCTGTACTCGGACGCTTTGCTTTGCAGGGTCAAGTGCAATAATGTTTCCTGCACCCTTTTGAGTGTCTCCGCCAATAACTACGCGTGAACCCATCTTTGAAAACTTACCTGTCTTATCACGCACTTGCTTTTGAACGTTTTCAGAGCGCTCCTCGGGCGAGTAGACTCCGTCCTCTGGATTTACTGCTGCAATCATTGCTCTGTCGATAAGCTCATAGTCAAGTTCAGACGCGGCCGCAAGAATCATCTCTGCCTCGTCGTAGTTGATATCAAACAGTGAGACATAGTGGTCAGGGTTTTCCTGGAAGCAAGCGCTAAGGAACATAGCAGTCTCGGCGTCAATTTCAACGTGGGTCTTTTCGACTCCGTCTGCATCTCCGTCAAGTGCTAGGTCATAGCTTACGAGATCCGCGTCAACTCCTGGAAGCGCGTGCCAGAAGCCTGCGTCCCACACCGCAACGTTATACGCCTCATCAATTTTGTATAGGCGGTCAATTCCTGAGCCGTCCATTCGCATACGGGCAATAAACTCAACTGCTCCGATTTCTGTCGCAGAAGCCTCCCTAAATGCGTCAACTTCCGCGCTGTACGTAGTATCGGTTGCGTAGTCATAAAGATCGTCTTCGTAGCCTTGGTCTGTGTACCCGTCAGCTCTTAAAGCTTTTTTGTTTTCGCGCTCGACGATTGCTCGTGCCCAACGCCACGCGGTGTCCCCGCCCCAGAGAGCCCACGCAATACGCCCACGAGAAGGAAAGCCCTTTTCGCCTGGCTGATAGCCTTCCGCCTTCTTATCAATCTCATGACGCGGAAAATACTTCGCAATATGACGTACTTTTTCGATACCAATTTGACCACCCTTCGCAAGTGTACGTGCGGAGTTTACTCCTACAGAGGTTCCACCACGATTATGCTCCTTGCGCCACTCTAGACCGCGCTTAGCTTCCTCTTGAGCGCCTTTAGGGATGGTATACATGCGACTGCCTGCGGCAATAACCGCTACGTCTAATGTCGTCAATGCTGCCTGCGCTAAGTCCGCGATAGTCTCGGTGATTTCTACGTCTTTATCGCTCCACTTGGCTGAGGCTAGAAGAGTAGAGATAGGGCCAGAGTCGACTACCGTGTTTTCATTGACATCAATGATTACGCCAGAGCTCTCGTTAGAGAAAAGAACCTGTGATCCATTCTTTCCTACGATATCCATATTACTTCTTCCCTGTCTCATCGGTTGGCTGAGGGTCAAACACTAAATCGCCGACTACGCCTTCAGCGGTCTGGCCATCCATATAATCTAACAGCCATGCATTAGGTCCATTAGGATCAACGGAGCCTAAAGCTGCAAATACTAGCTCTGTCATACCAGACGCAGTGATCTCTACGTCAGGATCTTCTGAGCTAAGTTGCTCGAGAAGCTCAGGGAAATCTAAAAGAACCTGTTCAATGTCAACAGATCTAAGAGCTACACCGACTGACTTCTTTGACTCTTCTGACGCGCTTTTAATTTCCTTGTCTTTTTCCATTTTAAGCTTTTCGCTCTTCATGGCAAGTTTCTCGCTAGGCTCCTCAAATGGTTCAGAGAAGTAGTAGTTGCTAAGATTAAACTGAGCAAGACCAAGGTAGTCGTCAACCGTATATGACTTGCGATCCTGTTTAACAGTGTCTAGCAGAAGCTGAACTCTCTTACCTGGGTCAAAGATCTCACCTTCAGTATTCGGGAAAATATACTTAAAGCCTTTATCAGTTGCCACGATTGAAAACGCATGAGCGTTGTCAGTCATGTCAAATGCGCGGATTACTTTTATCATTTCGTATTTCTCCTATTATCTTGACCAGTAGTTAGGATCGAGTGCACTTAAGAAAGCTTGGTGTCCTTCAGTTCCAGGGGAAAGAAGAGAGTCAATGCGTTCTTGAATTTTTGCGCGATACGCGTTAAGGCTTCCAAAGTTCTTAACTATAAGGTCAAGTTCTTTTCCTGTAGGAAGATTTGCAGGATCGTCTAGCTGCATCATCATCTTGCGAGCTTCATTTCTGAACAGATCAAGAATTTCTTCTTGCTTTAGACGTTCAGTTAGAACAGGCATAGCCATTCCGTATAGATTGTCACCACGGTTATCAAATAACTCTTCTACTGTAAACTGCATTCCTTCAGTGTCAGGGCTAAAAGATGATAGGGCATGATCAATAGGCAGGATACGAATCTTGCCTGTATCCGTACCGTCAACCGCGAGCAATAGGTTTCCGTTATGGCGATCCATATTGCTGATGATAAGATCCACAAGTATCACACGAACTGCATCTTCAGGTGTATGGAGAAGATCCATAAAATTCATAGCGTCTACCTTAACAGTTGTGCCGTCCGGTAGATTGATAGACAGCTTGTTCCCTATAGCGTTAGTCGCTGTCATAGGCTCACCTAAAAGCGGGATTCCAGCTCCTGCACGTTGCATAACAAGAATTTCTGGGTCTACATTGCTAACGCGTGTCTCGTACCCTGCAGCTACTCCTGAAGCACGCAACATAGCGTCTGCCTGTACCTCAGCGCCAGCTCCGTCGATTTGATACTGAGCCGCGTACGAATCTTTCTTTAGAAAGAACACCTGGCCTGAATCATTATGTGTCACCATGTAGGTATCGTTAATTCCTGATTCGTACATGCCAAGTCTTTTAACTGTAAAGCCTGGAACATTATTTCTGCTAACGTCATCAATTGACACGTCAAGAAGTTGTGTGCCAACTCCAAAGTCCTTCGAGACAGCTAAAGGATTATCAGCCTTAAACTCTGCGTCGAGTGCCATACGCAACTTGAAGATATCTTGCAACGACGCTTCACGACCTTCGCCCTTAAGAAGCTGGCCTGCAGTGTATCGGTTAAGAGCTGTCTTAGCTGCTGGAGAAAGAACTGCTAGCGAGCGATTATTTCTCAATACATCTCTAATTTGATCGAGATACGGAACAAGCTCTGGGTTAGCATCTGCAAACTCGTTACTGTTCATCTTTAGAACTAACTCGCGGCTGATTCCTGCTTGATTTAACTTACCCTCGATACGCTTACGAGCTTCTCGTGACTGGTTGTAGTTAATAGCTTGACGCTGTTCAATAGCTTGTGGGTCAAGACGTTTTTGTCCATACCAACTTGTGCCAATCATATACTTAGCACCTGCCCAGCTTGTTGCACCAGGGTACCATCCGATAAGAGCAATTTCTAATGGAGTAGGCACGGTGTCTGCTGTGTAGTTTCCAGTTGGATTATCTTTTGCAACGCGATCTTGCATTCTTTTAATAATCTGCTTTTCTTCATCTGTAATACCTGGCTTGTTTGCCATACGGCGAAGAATAGTAGGAACTTCACTTGCCTGATTGTCTTGCCAGTTAAATCCGTTAAGAGCCCAGACAAGTCCGCCTTGCCATTCACGCCCATTACCTGCTGCGTATACCTTTACTTTCTCAAAGCCGTTTGCGATATACCAGTCTTCCATGTATCTGTTGTAGGCATTAACAAACCCAGATTTCTTGTCTCTTGCGTTTGGAATTTTAAGAAGGTTGTTTACTGCAGCCCACTTAATAGTAGAAGTGCCATCAGCATTTCGAACAACGCTGCCGTTAAGAGTGCGACTACCTTCTCCAACGTCGTCGCCGTTTTCATTTAGGATTCTAAAACCTATAGAAAGTTCTATGTCACCAGATGCGTATTTATCGTAGCTAACTCTAGCGAATTGTCCAATGGTGTAGTTATTTTTTCCAAATTGCACACCTGGACGAATTCCAAAAGCGTCTCTAATAAGCCTTTGAATCTGAGCATCTAATGCTGCTTGATCATTTCTAGCCTTATCTCGTTCTTCAGGAGAGGCAGAGGTGTCATTTGCTAAGATTTTAGCTTCTTTTTCCTTGTCTACAAGGTCTACGATGTTCTCGATAGCAGCTCTGTCACGTCCAGCTCGTGCGATTTCAGGAGCGCGAAGCCCCCATGCAACGAAGTCTGATTGCTTAGCGTCGGGGTTAGCAAGCTCTGCAATATCGTCAGGAGTATCTACTAACTTAACTCCAGGAATACTTCCGTCACCTGCGATAACAGGAGTTCCAGCGGCAGGAGGCTCGTTAAATCTTTGCGCAGGATCTTGTACAATTGGGTTGCGTCGCGCAGGAGGAAGTTGTCCTGGTCCTTCTCCTTCAGCTACTGGAGAGCCGCCCTCAATTCCAAAGATCTGACGTGCAGAGCGAACTGCAACTTTACCGTCGTCAAACCGTACGCGAACGTAGTCTGCATCGCGCCCTGTTCTGGTGTCGATATTTTGCACTGCCAAAATAGTTCCTGTGCGCCCATCGCCTAGTGCTTTCACGCGTGCACCAGCACCAACTGCAACTCCATTAGAATCACGAACGACGTTGTTAGGAGTATATCCAGCTTCACGAGGACCTGGGTAGTTAAACTGCGGAGTTACGTTTTCAGGAGAGTCGATTTCAACTTCATTTGACTGAGGCTCTGTCTCTACTACGTCTGGCACAATTGGAGCGCTCATTGCAGTATCTGGGAAGAGGCGTCCATTTTCTTTGTAGATAGCGTTAACAACTTCTTGTGACACAGGCTCCCAGCCAAGCCGAGCGCCGTCTTGCGCAAACCATTCCTCGTCAACAATCGCGCTGGTTTGTACATTTCCTTCTGCAGTCGCCAAAATAATTTGGCTGCCTTCAAGATCAGTCTCTCTAGTGATAGCTGCGATCAAACCAGCTTGAGGGTTATATGCAATGACGCGAGCTCCGTTAAGCCCTCCAGTAAAGAAGTTAACAAGTGCTTCTGCTGAAGAGTCTAGTTGTTCTGCTTGCTCAGGAGATATACTGTCTTCTTCTCCTTCAAGTGCATCGGCGAAAGGAGAGAAGCTTGCTTGCTCTCCTGCTGTAGGACCAAATCTGCGTGGATTTCTGTCTTCACGAGTAAATATGCCAGGTCCTGCGACATCAATGATTGCTTCAATGATCTCTGCTTCGTCTGCCTCTGACCAATCAATAAGTCCTTGCTCGTTGATAGCGTCGCGAATCTTATCAGCAGTGTCATCATCAAGCGTGTTTCCAGTTTGCTCTACAAGATCCTTAATTATCCGTGAGTGCAACTGAAGAGTTGATGCATCAGACTCTGGCTCAGACATGTCGTTTGACTCACGCTTGAGATCTACAAGGATGTCATTTGTGTTGATTCCGTTATATTGAAGAGCATCACGCATTGCCTCGACTGGAACCTCGGTTGTAATGTCACCAAAGTTTAGAAGCGCAGCGCCTGAACCGTCTGTGATTCCTTCAAGCATCTGCATAATGAGATCAGCATCTTCGTAGTCAGTTGCAAGAATCTTTGGGTTGTCTGTGTATCCGTTCTCGTCTGGCTCTTCTTGAGACGGCACGTAGGCGCCTGGGTCTGGGATGTAATAGTCAGGATTCTCAAAATCAATTGCAACGTTCTCTATTAAAGAACCTTTAGGCTCTTTAGAAGGTGTATCTTTTTGATTCGCAATTGAAGGCTCGTCGTCTGGAGTAGCATCTTTAATCTGACGAATCTCAGCGGTAATGTCATCTACTAGTTGAGCTTCTTCTGCTGAAGGTGTTCCACCTTGAGCGTTAATAAGCTTTGATAGATTCTTGTTGTCTCCAGTTACAGAGTCGTATACGTTCGCTAGAACGCGGTTAGGGTCGACTCCTGCATGCCATAGAGCATTGAACAACGCCTCGGCGGGTACGAACTCTTCACCTGCATTAAACTCTAAGCGTCCAGCGCCAGAAGGAGTTCCTAAAGATACCTGAGGAATTTCTGCGTCAAGGTCGACCTCTGATGGAGCGTCTAGCTCGTTATCGTCGTCAACGTTTACGTTAAGAATCTCGGCTACAGCCGCGTCAGAAGAGTTTCCAATGATTGCCTCAGAGAACGCGGCAATAAGATCTTGAACTGTAAACTTAGTTGCAAGACGCTCTGGGTCATCTGTAAAGTCTGTGCTTCGCTCGTCTACACGACCTTCTGGGTCATAGTCAGCTGTGCGCAACTTGAACGCACCATTTGGCGCTTCAAACTCGGAGAATAGTCCAGGAGCAGAAGGTGTACTTGGGCTTGGAGTCTTTGGTGGAGTTCCGCCTGTTGGAGGAGTTGGTGGCTCATCGTCGCCGTCATCTTCTCTTATACCGTCTAACTCTTCTTGTACGAGTTCTTTATATCTTTCGATAGCAGCGTTTATAAAAGCTTCTTTGTCAAAGTCAACGGGCTCTGCGTCGCCACTCTCAACAAAGTCATTGCGATCTTCAATTGCTCTGTCAACTATTGCTTCCAAGTTTTCACGCATCTGCGCAGCGGCACCGTCAATAAATTCTTTATCTGACATGCCTTCTGGCTTATCGTCCTTGATAGTTTCTGCCAGATCAAACTCGTCACTAGCATCTTCATAGATGTTCTCGATGAAGTCTATAGCAAGCCTTTCTGCGTCTTCGTCTAATTGTTCTTGTAGATCATTAGCTGGAGATCTATTTCCAGATGCAAGATCAATTACGTAATCTGAAAAATCTGATCCAGGAGTGTTTGAACCTCCGCCAGTTGGAGGAGTTGTAGGCTCGCCTGGGCCGTCACCGTCACCTTCGTCAAACTGCTGGTCTTCATCGAGGTCACTCCAAGAGTCATAACCATATGCCTCGGCAAATGCGTCTTTGCTTCCTTCTGGAATTTTGAAGGTGAACTCTGGCCACATACCAGAAGGATTATTAGCTTTTACAAATTCTATTTGTCCTTCTAGTCCTTTTGACTTAATCCAAGCGTTTGCTACTTCTTGCTCTGTATACTCTTTTTCTGGGTCTAATCCAATTTCATCGTAACTATCTGGATCTAGCGCAAAATCAACTGTGTACTCTTTTCCTACAACAGCGCCTGGGGCAGTTTCAGGAGTTGATTGCTCATCGAATTGTTGATCTTCATTAAGATCGCTCCATGAATCGTATCCATAAGCTTCAGCAAAAGCGTCCTTGCTGTTTTCATCAATCTTAAATGTAAACTCTGGCCATTGACCTGAAGGGTTGTCTGCTTTTACAAACTCTACCTTACCGTCAAGACCTTTTGACTTAATCCAGGCATTTGCAACTTCTTCATCAGTGTAGTCTTTCTCGGGGTCAAGACCAATTTCATCGTAACTATCTGAGTCTAATGCAAAATCAACTGTGTAAGACTTTCTAGAGTCTCCTTCGCCAGTTGGAGGAGTTGTAGGCTCGCCAGGGGTGCCGCCGTCAAGGGTGCGTCCGTACTCTGCTTCTAGGCGACGAACTTCTTCACGAGGAATTCCGAGATCTTTTGCGACCTTGTCAAGTGAATCACCTGTTGCGATACGACGTTCATAGATTTCTTTACCAGTTGGACCTGACGATTTGCCTGGAGCGTCGCCGTCTAGAATTGCGTTAATCTCTTCTACAGATACGCCATTTCTTCTAGCAAGAATTTCTGGAGTCCAGCTATTCCTTTCCATCTGCTGACGCATCTCTGCAGCGGATGGCAAGATAGCTTCTTTTCCAGCGAGCTTGTTTCCACCGTTAAGCTTCTCAAGAGTAGCTTGAATTGCCATAGGGTCAGAGTATTGGTAAGGACCTATGCCTAAGTGAGTGCGACGCCATACTTTATCAGTCGCATTCCATCTAAACATCTCTTGCTTAATAGCTTGTCTAGCATCAAAAGTTCTACCAGAAAGATCGACAGTTATAACATCAGGAACAGTCGTAGTTTCTCCACGCCAAGTAGCTTGCACATTTTTCTTGTAAATAGTGTACTTAACTCCATTATCAAGAGTTCCTTCGATTTTAGCATCAGAGTCAGACTCTCGCAAGGCAAGAATTTGCTGGCTTATCGAGCCAGTTGGAGTGCCACCGTCTGGCTTTTTATTCTTTTCAAGGTTCTTGCGGAACTCTTCCTTAGCTTTTCTAGTCTTTTCTGGCCCAAGGAAGTCATATTCGCCTCCAATGCGCCCGTCAAAGACTCTAGCGTAGTTTTCTTCATTAGCCTTGTCCCACTCTGCTCTTTGTTCCTGGAGAAGCTTTTCAACTCGCTTGTCCATCTCTGTTGGAGCAGGAGGGTTCTTAATAAGATCTCTAATCTCGGCATCAATCTTTTTGTTTTGCTCTTCTGTCAAAGACGATAGTCGCTCCTCTATAGGAGTGCGAGTTTCGAGCCCCTTAATCTTGTTGCCTTGGTCATCCTCTGAAAATGGAGTCCACTTCCATGTGCCAGTTTTGCCTTCTTCATCTTCGTATTCAACTTTATAAAGAGAAACTGGTTTTCTGCGGCCTTCAGCACGTCTTTCATCTTTAGAAACATTCTTTACTTTTCTCCAGCCAACGTTAGGGATGTATACTTCATCTCCTACCTTAAGATCTTGCGGAGGCTTTATTACATTGTCTGGTGCTATAAGTCTGTTGCCGTCCTTATCAAAATACCCAGCTCGATAGTCTGGTATTTCTGAAGGAGCAAAAGGATTAGCAGACTTATCTAGTCTATCTAGCGCAGGTATCTGAATGTCGTCTGATATTCTTTTAAGTTGCTCAGGAGTAAGAGGACGATCTTCGCTGTCTCCACTTGGAGGTCCAGCAAGTCTATTTCCGTCCTTATCAAAGAAACCTGCTCTGTCGTCTCGTGCAGGCTCTGGCTCAAAAGGGTTAACAATATCAGATGGGCCATCTCTAAATGCAGGCAGCTTGATTTCTTCTGGCTTAACAGGAGTTAGCTTGCGATCACGCTTATCTTCTTCTGCCTTAATCCAGTTTGGAATATCAGCCTCGGCTGCGTCCCATGAATCATACTCTTTATCGTTAGCGTAAAACTTACCGTCACGCATAAACATAGCTTTAGCTGTAACAGGGTTTCCGTTATCATCAGCGTATGTCTTGCTGTACTCTAGGTAAGGAAGACCTTCTTCACCAAAGACTCTGTCACGGCCAATAGCTCTGCGCTCAACCTCGGGCATTGCGCCTCGCTTGACAACGCCTTCCCAGCCAGCAGGAACTGTATTTCCGTTTTGGTCTACGCCGCTCTTAACAAGCTCTTCAAGACGATCAAATTCTTCGTTGTACTTAGTGCGACCTTGGATGCGAGCCTTAACTTCTTCTCTACCTGCAGAGTTGTCCTGGCCCTTAACTACATCGTACGCTTCTTCGTCGTTATTTGCAAGATCGTTAACGTCAGCCCAGTTTGCACCTTCGCCAACCTTTTCGCCAAGTGAGCCATCTGCGTTTTGACGGAAGAGAGTATATTCGCCGTCCGTTACCTTGACGGTGTAGTTATCATCAGATGTAAATGTATTGTCGTCTTTCTTTGTCCAACCTGTAGGAGCATCCTGGCGAGAAGCCATAATTTCTTCTTGAGTTGGAATTCCTAATGCAGATTGATCTGGTCGCAAGCCTGGCTTAACTCCGGCTTTCTTTAATGCCTCTGTTGGAATACGTGCAGAGTAGGTTTCTGCGTTATTTGGTTGAACTGCATAGATGCCATCTGGAAGATTCTTATCGCCTGTGACTTGGATAAGACCAGCTGGACTCTGATTTGCAGCTCCTGGTTTTGGCGAGCTTACGCCAACGTAGACACCAGACGCAGCTGCGACAGATCCGCTTGATGTACGGTAGCGGAAGTTTGCACCGCGCCCCATTTCAACCCAGCGGCCTTTCTTGTCACGCCACTGTAAAGCTACGCGAGCTCTGCGAGCCGCAGAAGAGTTACCGGACGAGAAAGCTGCAACGATTGGAGTCGGGTCAAGCTTAAAGTATCCAGGAACTGATTCACTGGTAACACTAAGGCGCATGAACGCGTGCTCGCGCTCAAGTGAGCCTGGCTGCGCAGAGAACGCCGCAGCAACAAGTGGACGTGCGTTATGTGAAACGTCTGGGTCAGCTGCCAACCACTGTGCGTACTTGAAGCGGTATTCTTCAGGCGTGAGTGACGCATTAAGACTTGACAAAGGGTGACCCTGAGGTAACAGGTCTGTATGAGCTGATGCGCTTGCTACAAATGTTTTTTGTGCGGGTGAGATGTAAGATGCAACCTCGCGCAAAACTGCAAACTCCTTAGCGTCTCCCTTAAGAGCAGACAGGCGCTCGATAGAACGATCCATAACTGTAAGCGCGGAGCGTGGAGTGATGTGACGTTCCTGTAGCGCGTTCGCGTTTGCCTCGGTTACGAGAGATAGAACACGTTCGCGAAGAGTAAGAACAGGAATGTAGTTACTGTCCTTTTTCTTCTT
>JACCDP011507570.1_pt1 | contig 63845 bp, 89 predicted proteins | sample 7445841 | NCBI WGS metagenome assembly JACCDP01 (sample SAMN15323441, study PRJNA562643) | freshwater metagenome | isolation source: river surface water | place: USA:Blue River Watershed | collected 2017-08-17 | reverse complement strand
GCTGCTAAAAAATATCAGTTTAATTTCAATCAAGTATTACCTCAACTAAAAAATCAAGATTATGTGCAAATAAAAAATACATTTATTGCCAATCCTGTCACAGGGCAAGCAGGTGTGGCGGAAGGCTTACCACAAACTTTACGCAAGGTTGTTCCAGGATATGCCAAGCGTGAAATTGATAAGAAGATGGATGCTGGAAAGTTTGGTAAAACTGATGCGGATAAAGATGCCAACTTCTACCGCTATAAAAAGATTCAAGATAAGTTAAAAGAGCAAGGTGTGGCGGAAGGCAGAGATTTTGATCGATGCTATGACAAGGCCTGCCAACTGTACGACAAAGCCCAAGACAAGAACTTACAACCAAAGTTGGTACAGGTAGCAGATTTCCGGGGCGATGGCAGCGATGCCGACCAGCGTTGGACCAAACTTCCACAACATGTTTGGCAACACTATGTGGTCATTGTAGGAGACCAAGTATTGGATCCCACTGCACGACAGTTTGGTCCAGATATGCCTACACGATACCCGATGTCAGACTTGGATAGGTTGTGGGGCAAACAATATCAAATTCGTCCCAGACAAGGTATAGCAGAAAACTTTGCCGACGGCCGGAAGCCTGGTCGTCGAGGTTTGGCCAAGCGTGTGGGGGTCAACTGCAAACAAAGTGTAAGCAAACTGCGCAAGATAGCCAAGAATTCATCAGGTGAGCGCCAACGCATGGCACATTGGTGTGCCAACATGAAGGCAGGTCGCCGGCGGTGACAGCAGTATCAAAGTTGATCGCCTTTGGTGACAGTTGGACCTGGGGTGACGAGCTACGCAACCCTGACATCCCCGATCTAGAGTGGTGCAGTGACGATAGAAACACCGAGTATAGGCTCGGTCATGGATTCCCCGGACTAGTGGCCAAGCACTATGGTCTGGATCTGGAAAATCACAGCAGCAACGGGCAAAGCCTGCAGAGCATGGTCTGGACCTTTGAGTGGTGGCTGGACAACACTCCCAGAGTCGATGACTGTGTGATACTTTTTGGACTCACACACCCTGAACGCACCAGCTGGTGGTGGCCCAAACGCCAGCTGCAAACCAATGACCCGCCTTGGTATCGTTACCTGCACAGCATCTGGTTAGAGAGTTTGCGGGGTCCAGAATATCGCGAATTCTATAACATGCATCGCACCTGGCGTTCGTTGTGTGCAGATGATTCCTGGGCACGACGCAACTACCAATCGGCTGTGTATTTGTTTTCGGGCACCTGCGCCAGACTGGGCATGCCCGCTGTGTTGTTCAACATCTTTGCCGGCATGCCCAACATACCGCACTCGCCGGTGATCAATGCCAACACCGGCATGATCAAACACCTGGCCGACACCTATCCCGGTCGTCGGGGACCCGATGGGGTTTGGGGGGAAAGTCATCCCAACGAAAAAGGTCATGAGGTCATTGCCAGAATCTTGATTGATCATCTGGATCAACACAGTATTATCTAATTGATTTTTTCAATAAGTGTTATTGAAAAATAACATGAAAAATTCTATAAAATCACTTGATTTCATTGATAACTACTGTTACAATATACTTTTCATTTTTTCAGTAGGAGATCACATGAAAACAGTAGGACACAAAATCGAGAAGTTTTCTGTCACCGGCGTCAACCCCGGCCAGGGCGATTTCTTCACCATCACCGACGAATCATTCGCCGGCAAGTGGAAAGTCATCGTTTATTACCCCAAGGATTTCACATTCGTATGCCCCACAGAGATCGTGGCCTACGACCGGCTGTTCCCGGACTTCGCAGACCGTGATGCTGTGCTCTTGACCGGCAGCACTGACAATGAGTTCTGCAAACTGGCCTGGCAAGCCGCACACGAAGATCTCCGGAAGATCCGTCACATCCAATTCGCCGACACCGCACGTGACGAACTCAGCCTGATCAACCAACTGGGCGTGTTCTACGCACCGGCTGGTGCTGCCTTGCGTGCCACCTTCATCATCGATCCCGAGGGTGTGATCCAGCATGTCACTGTCAACAACCTCAACGTGGGTCGTAGCCCCGAAGAGACCCTGCGTGTGTTGGACGCACTCCAGACCGGTGAATTGTGCGCATGTAACCGCACCATTGGTGGCGACACCTTAAAGGTCTAACATGTTAGAAATGATCTGGGCTCTATCAGCCATTGTGTTTATCGATGTTGTATTGGGTGGCGAAAATGCCTTGGTCATTGCCATGGCCAGCAAAAATTTACCTCCAGATTTGCGACGTCGAGCCTTGGTATGGGGCACGTTTGGTGCAGTAGCAGTGAGATTTGTCTGTGTGGCAGCTCTCACCTACCTGCTGTTGATTCCTGGACTGAGATTGATCGGTGGTCTAGCATTGCTATATATTGCCTATGCCCTGGTCAAGCCCAAGCAAGATGATCACACGGAAGTAACAGCAGCCGCTAGCTTCTGGGGCGCCATGGGAACCATTGTTTGGGCAGATGCAGTGATGGGCCTGGATAATGCACTGGCCATTGCTGGTGCAGCTGGTGGCAATTGGTGGCTGATTATATTTGGTCTATTTCTCAGTGTTCCAATTATTCTGTTTGGTAGCACAGTGGTGGCCCGAATCATGGACCGATGGCCGCGTACTATTTGGATCGGTGCTGCGGTGTTGGTCATCGTTGCTTTAAAAATGATTTGGAACGAGCCCATGCTACAGGGGTGGTTGAATGCCAGACTGGACGACGCTGCTATTCCGACATTGGGCTTGCTTGGGTCGGCGGCGTGACCAACCACATTGTGGGAATTGATCGCCAGGGCTCGCCCTGGCGTGCGTTTGAACACATTGAGCGGCTGGAAAATACTTGCAAAATAGCATTATCATCAGAGGGATTTGTAAAATGACACAATGGGTAGATCAACTTAAAGAAACAGTGCCGGAATACGCCAAAGATACCAAGCTAAATCTGGATGCAGTTATTAAACGCAGTACATTACCAGTGGAAGAAGCCGAAGCCATTGCAGTTGCAGCAGCCTTTGCCACAGGTAATACTAAATTTTGGACATGGGTACATAGTGTCATAGTGGATAGGAAAGAAGCGGATGCCGCACTTACTGCTGCCAGCTTGATGGCCATGAATAACACATGGTACCCTTATGTAGAAATGGCAGACGATGCCAATCTTAAAGGATTGCCGGCACAATTACGTATGAATGCGATCACAACCCATGGCGGCACAACCAAATCTCGTTTTGAGGCATACAGCTTGGCCGCAAGTATTGTTGGCAAGTGTCACTTCTGCGTAAAGGCACATTACGAAACACTTAAAAAGGAAGGTTACACAGTAGAACAACTTCGCGACATTGGTCGTATTGCCGCGGTAATTACTAGTGTGAGCCGAGTGATGTCGGGATGATTTTGGACAAACTTGTAGTGCGCGCCGGCGAGATTTTTCTTGACATCAAACCAAAATTAGTATAGAATACTGGGATGAGAGCAAACTATTGGTCGTGTTCGCGATTTGCCGACTGGATTCGTGGCATTAAAAAAGGCGGTGCCAAGACTGGTCTTGGCTGGCAAGAATGGGAACTGGAGGGCAAAGCCAAGCATCCCATACGTTTTTGGATTGCCGAAGAAGCCTTGGATGCTGTGCAGAATTTCTTGTTGTGGCCTTCAGACCGCCTGCATGACATCCGATACTACATCAACAATCGCTGGGTCAGTCGCACCCATGGTCTCACTGCTCATCCGCGAGATATCGAACCCGGTAAGTGGTGCGATGTAGGGAACCGCTTTTTGCCCTGCCTTTTCAACGAGCTTGTGGACTTTGTCGAAATCGAAACAGCCTGGCACCATGTGCTGTGGGACGAAAAAGCTCGCCGTCAGTACGAGGTTCCCTGGTGGCGCCGTGGATTCATGCGCTGGCGCACCTGGCGTTGTCCTGCCGCGGGAATCGCGCATCTTGAGTGGGCCATGGAACTCACCAACGTAGAATTCCTCGATGAGGATGAAAAGCACCTGGCCGAGCCCACCCATCAAGCTCGAGCTGCACGTGAAATCCTGGCGCTGTATCGCTGGTGGACGGAAGAGTATCCCCGTCGACCCGATCCGTATGATGCCAGCGGCTGGTCAGCCTACTGTGATATGCGCAGAGAACGAGGTTATAACTTCTTCGATATGGAAAACAAAAGCGAAGAAGAAAAAGAAATGTGCGATATGTCACACAAGCGACTTTGCGAAATTGAAGAAGCATATAAAAACGAAGACGAAGAGATGATGATTCGCCTGATCAAGATTCGCGAATCTCTTTGGACCTAGCTCAAAAAAAGCCCAGGACAACCCTCTGGCCAATTGACATCTTTTATACATTATCAGGCAGGGAAATACTATTTCCCTAAGGAAAATAGTTCTTTGATTGTTGACAGTATAATTACACAGCATACATCGAGGAGTGAAAATGCCTTTTAAAGTTAAAGATATCGGCCAGGCCGAATGGGGTCACCGTGAGATCGCCATAGCCGAGCATGAAATGCCAGGGCTCATGGCCATCAAACGCAAGTATCAAGATCAACAGCCGTTGCAGGGTGCCCGTATCGTGGGCAGTCTGCACATGACCATCCAGACTGCTGTGTTGATCAAGGTCCTGGTGGCTCTTGGTGCCGAAGTGCGCTGGAGCTCGTGCAACATCTTTTCCACACAAGATCATGCTGCCGCTGCCATCGCGGATCTGGGAATCCCGGTGTGGGCCTGGAAGGGCGAGACCGAAGAGGAATACTGGTGGTGCATTGACCAGACCATCGAAGGCTGGCAACCCAACATGATCCTGGACGACGGACATGATCTCACTGACCGCATACTCACACGCTACCCCGAAGTCGCTGCCGGCATCCTGGGCGTCACAGAAGAAACCACCACAGGCGTGCTGCGCCTGCGTGAAAAGGCCGCGACCAAGACCTTGATCTTCCCGGCGATCAACGTCAACGACTCGGTCACCAAGAGCAAGTTCGACAACCTCTACGGTTGCCGCGAGAGCCTGGTGGACGGCATCAAACGGGCAACTGATGTCATGATCGCCGGCAAGGTGGCGGTGGTGGCCGGATTTGGCGACGTGGGCAAAGGATCAGCGGCAGCATTGCGTGCCCTGTCGGCGCAGGTCTGGGTAACAGAAAGCGACCCCATCTGCGCCCTACAGGCCGCCATGGAAGGCTATCGTGTGGTCACCATGGACTGGGCCGCCGACAAAGCCGATATCTTTGTCACTGCCACTGGCAACGTCAATGTGATCACTCGCGCACACATGGACCGCATGCGCCACAATGCCATCGTGTGCAACATCGGACACTTTGACAACGAAATTGATGTGGCTGCTCTTGGTGATCTTGTGTGTGAGGAAATCAAACCCCAGGTGGATCATGTGATCTGGCCCGATGGTCGGCGCATCATACTGTTGGCCCGAGGTCGCTTGGTAAACCTAGGTTGTGCCACTGGACACCCCAGTTTCGTGATGTCCAACTCGTTCACCAACCAAGTCATGGCACAGATCGAGATGTTCCAGAATCATAGTCGATATCAGGCCGGCGAAGTGTATCTGTTGCCCAAGCACCTTGACGAAGAAGTAGCACGTCTGCACCTTGAGCAGATTGGTGCCCAGCTCACTGTGCTGTCGAACGAGCAAGCCCGCTACATCGGAGTCGAAGTCAACGGGCCCTACAAGCCCGATACCTATCGTTATTGATAAGTAAATGCATGCGAGCTTTGGAAATCACCGGACCCGTGGGGCGTCATCTACGCCCTTTTGTGGTGCGCCTGCGACTCAAACAAACAGGCAACACCCAACTCATGGACACCACTGTGATGGCTCGCAATGCAGATCAAGCCCGTAAAATCATACGTGCTCAGTACGGTGATCGCTCGGTGATCCTGGGCAATCCACGAGAAATTAAGTCTTGACTGAAAAGTCTCTCCCATAACAAACCCATAAATACAGCATGGATCCTGTGTATGTCCTTGCTGTGTTTAATTTAGAATGTGCCTGGGAAGGCCTGCCGCCAACGTATAGAATCTATGTTGGCGATGAGCTCTTTGCCGAACGCACCTGGGACTATGTGGGATTTGACAGTATTGAATCGTTGCAAATCCAGGCTCCACCTGGCGAGTATGTTGTACGCCTGGAAGCAGTGCCGCCAAATCTAGCCAGTTTTCACTGGTCTGCGCACAGTGTTGCCAAAGGGCCTGCACATTGGCACACCCCGCGACGTTCAAAAAATGGATTTTTGAAAGAAGCTGTAATAGAGATCAAGTCATGCGAGCCAGAGAATTCATAAAAGAAAGCGACAGCAGTACCACGGTGAGTGGTTCTATAGCACCAGTCAGCGCACCCATGGGTGAAGTTTTTCATCGCTGGCAATTTAAAAAATCAAATAAATATCAGAACAGCGCACCAACCATTAAAAGGAAACAACATGCTCGCGGATGAACTAAAGGTTTTATTGGCCACTGAATATGCCTTTGCCATCAAGGCACAGAACTTTCACTGGAATGTGGAAGGGCCAGACTTCGCGCAACTGCATGAATTTTTTGGCAACATCTACGAAGAAGTCAATGACAACGCCATTGACCGTACAGCTGAATACATCCGTACATTAGACGAATACTCTCCCGGCAGTTTTGAACGTTTTCAAGAACTGTCACAAATACAAGGGCAGATCAAAATTCCACGTGCCCGGCTCATGATCGAAGAATTGCTGCAAGACAACACTGTCATCGGTGAACTACTGATGCGCACATTTGATGTGGCGCAGCAAGAAAAACAAGAAGGCATCGCCAACTTCATCGCCGAGCGCATCGATGCGCACGGCAAACACGGTTGGATGCTGAAATCATTTCTTAAGGATCAACGAGCCTGATGAGCAACGACATTCGAAATTTATTAAGTAAAATTGACCAGCTGAGTGAGGGAGACATCACGCCAGTTTCAGTCAAGCATGGATTGAATCCACAGCAGGACAAAGCTCCACAGATGCCGGCTTTGTTCAAACCCAAGAGCATCTCAGTGCTGGGTGCCAAGAAAGATCCCGAGCATCCGGCCAAGAAATTTTTTGTAGGTGGCGAAAGCCTGGAAGATGACAGTGACACCAATCCCATGGCGCGGGCCGTGATCGGTCGTATCATGCGCAGCCGTGTTGACCTTCTAAGCAAATACGGTCCCGAGGCTGTGATGCAGGCCGTGGACGATGTCACTGGTGATCATGATGATTGGGAAGAAATTGGTACGTCAGATGTCAGTGCCTACCTGCGTTATGTAGAGGATTATCTGCGCGACCACCATGGTAGCCGAGAAGAAATGGATGACCGATTGCCCTTTGCCGAAGGCAAAGCCACCGAAGATGTCATCTCCGATAAAAAGAGTCTGGGCGACTATCTACAAGATGTGGCTCAGGCCATCAAGAAAGATCCTGATCTACTGGACAAGATCCCTCAGATGATTGATAAAATTGGTCCCGCAGTCAAAACAATCAAGACTGATGATGGGCACGAAATAAAAATACACGGCAATGAAGATGATGGATTCCGTATTACCATCAAGGATCGTCCCAGCAAGTCATCATTCAAATCTCTAGACGAAGCTGCCATGGCCGTGGAAATGTTCTGCGCACGACGTCAGTCACGCGGAGATCAAGACTACCTGGATGAAGCCTAATGTTACTCAATGACTTTTCACGTTCACAAACAAACACCATCACCGAAGGCACCATCAATGCACGTCGTGTGTTGAGGGAATCTTGCGAGGGCCTAACTGTACAGCAACAGCGTGTGGTAGAAGGCATTTATCGAGATTGTTGGCCCTTGATCGAAGCCACTCTGTCGGCACAGCAAATTGATCAGGTATTCAATACTGTACAACAAGACGCCACCGCTGCCGGAGGTAATCGCACCTTGATCGGTCGTGGTGTTGATGCTGCCAGTGCGGTCAATGACACCATCAACAAGATGGGTCGTTGGTTGCAGGACACACGTCCTGTGCAGGCATTTGATCAGAAGTTTGAACAGCTCAAGACCACGATTGGTCAAAAGTTCCCGGGGCTGGAGAAGAATCTCACTGCCATGGGCACCTGGGCCAAGGACAATCCTGGAAAAACCGCTGCCATCATTGGTGTGCTGACCACCATCGCTGCCTTGGGTGCCGGTCCTGCCGGCGGTGCCATAGCAGGTCAGATTTTGCGTGGTGCCACTGAACTGCTCAAAGGCGAACGACTTTCAACTGCTGTAGGCAAAGGCGTCAAGACCGCTGCCGTGGGTGCCCTGGCTGGTTATGGTATCGACAAGATCGGGGATCTACTGGGCGGTGGCATACGCATGGTGGCAGACAATCTATTTCCCGGTGCTCGACGACTCAATCTCAGTTTCATGGCCAGGGGTACTGGACCTAAAACTTTCCAGGACCTACGCGACGTGATAGGTCGCCCCGAAGACATACAACCCATACGCGATGCATGGAATCAGGCCTCGGCAGCCTGGCAGGCCGGTAATTACACAAAGGCCGAGAGTCTCTTCGTTCAAGCCAAAGAGGCTGCCGCCAAATTGGCTGATCCGGCATTCGTATCGCAACTCACACAGGATCAAAGTTCACGTCAGGCAATACTGTCGGGCGCCAAGGGTGTGATGCAGGCTGCCGATGCTCTAGCTGCCACCGCACAAGGTGTTGCCGCTGGTGCCGGCGCTGGTGGTGGTGGCAAACCTGCTGCCGCTCCCACTGCTGAGTCCCAAAATCTCACACATCGTCAGATCGCAGAAATGTTTGTTCGCGTACAGCATCGTACCAGGTTAAATGAGTACAAGAACATGCCCGGGTCTACTGCGGCTACAACTACAGCCGCTCCAATTACAGCAGCACCAACCACGACCGCTGCATCGACACCTGCCAAACAACCAGGACTGCTGTCTAGAGCAGCAGGAGCAGTGGGTCAGAAATTGTCAACTGTAGGCACAAACCTCACCACACGCATCACAGCCGACAAACTCAAGTCAGCTTGGAAGTCAGCAGGATCTCCCACTGACAGCGCAGAAATTTTTAAACTATTACAGAAACAAAAAGTACCCAATGATGTCATCATCGGAGTTTTTGACAAACTCCAGGTACCACTGCCTAATGCCCCCGAAACCGCGGCACAAGCACCTGATGTCAGTGCCACCTTGGCCAAGATGAGCGACGATCAAATAAAGGCCTGGATTGATAAATCTCTAGGACAAGGCACCAGTGAGGATGATCCTGTGGTCAAGCAAGCTCAAGACGAACTCCAGCGACGCCAAGGACAAACTGCTCCATCTGCCACGGCACAAACACCTAGCAAGATGACTCCGGATGAAATCGTTGATCAGCTTGGATCAGTCTGGAACAAGATCATCGACAATCAAGACAATCCCATCGGTGCACCGGCCGTGAGACAATTGTTGAAGTCCATGTGGATGAGATCTGGTGGCACCCAGGCCATGGAATCGCTACGACGCTATGAAGCAGCCATGCTCGAAAGCAAGAAAGCCAATAAAAAAATCAAAGCATGAAGCCACAATTTTTCCTAGACTTCCAGCGAGTATTTGACCTGTATCAACCTCAACGAATTTGCGAAATTGGCACCCACAACGGTGACAGTGCTTGTCAATTCATCGACTATCTGGCTCCACGTGTGCCAAGCCTGCACTACACCGGTTACGACATTTTTGATTTGGCACGTGACAACCTAGACAGAATCGAAGGCAACGGCAAAGGCCCTGGTAGTTTTGAAACAGCCAATCAGCGACTGTCTGAACGTCGCCAACAGTACAGCAACTTTGATTTCAATCTAGTCATGGGCAATACTCGTGAGACCATGTCTACCCCAGACACATATGATTTTGTTTACATTGATGGTGGACACAGTTATGAGACTGTGATGCATGACTATTCCATGGTGCGCGGCAGTCGAGTCATTGTGTTTGATGATTACAACATGTCGGGTGTGTCCATGGCCATCAAGGCCATACGAGACGAAGCCTCGGCTGACTATGAGTTCTTAGAATGGACATATCCTCATCATCTCAAGCTCAAGAAGATGGCGATGTTTCGAAAGAGCAAGTGACCGAGAGAACCTATCAGTTCTCTGTTGCTGTGCCGGGCCTGGACGGTACTCTCACATATAAAAACATCACTGTTGTTGCACAAAACATTGGTGAAGCTCGTCATAAACTTTACAACATAGTTGAAAACCTAACCGGAGCAAATCAATGTTAGAACTCATGGCTTTGTTGGTGATGACTCACATCACCATAATTTCAGTCACAGTATTTTTGCATCGAACACAGGCACATCGTGCCATTGAACTGCATCCAGCAGTGAGTCATTTTTTTAGATTCTGGTTGTGGCTTACCACAGGCATGATCACCCGGGAGTGGGTGGCCGTGCATCGCAAGCATCATCGCTACAGTGATGTTCCCGGTGACCCGCACAGTCCACATGTGTTTAGACTGCGACAAGTTTTAATTCGTGGAGCATTGTTATATCATGCGGCAACAAAAGATCGTGTCATGGTTACTACATACAGTCGCGGTACTCCTGATGATTGGGTGGAGCGCAACGTATACACTCCTCACTCCCGACTTGGCATTGGCCTTCTCCTTGTGCTCAACTGTGCCATCTGTGGTTGGGTTGGTGCCTTGATGTGGTTGGTGCAAATGGTTTGGATTCCTTTCTGGGCTGCAGGCGTCATCAACGGTGTCGGACATTGGTGGGGATATAGGAATCACAAAACTCGCGACTTCAGTACCAATATTGTGCCCTGGGGTATCATCGTGGGCGGGGAAGAGCTGCACAATAATCATCACAACTCACCGGCATCGGCCAAGCTAAGTAATCGATGGTGGGAGTTTGACGCGGGTTGGTTTTGGATCCGCGTACTCGAAACCCTGAAGTTGGCACAAGTCAAGACAATATGAGTCAACGCAACAACGAATATCCAGTTTATCCAGAGCAAGAGGGCGAGACCGATCGCCCTAGGAATCCCCGCAGTCCTGTGTAATAATTAGAACATGGGAACACTCACTCCAGGCGCTACCTACATTTACGAACGGGCCAATGGCACGATTTACGCCAGAGAATTTGGCAAGACTGAACGTGTGGTAGTGGGCTACGACAACGACCACATAGAACAAAATCGACGATTCATGTCCAAGTGGAATGACATTCTCTGCGATGCCGAACATGATGCTGAACTCAAATCCATGCTAGAAAGAATTGAAGTGTATCACGCACTCAAAAAGAACACACCTTAGGACCGACCGTTATGGTGTGTGGGCGGCTGCTGCCTGGACCAATGGATTCGCTACCCTAACGGTCTAAAGTGAGCATTTCAATCATTGACATCTCCCAAAAAAGCTCATATACTGTCATCATTAAAGGAGATTTCTACATGGACACCAAGACTTTCAACGGCGAGCAAAAGGCCAAGCTCACTCAACTCATCAATGAAGGCATGCAAGTCATGCATGAAGTTGAAACCCTCAATGCCGGACTGTCAGACACCATCAAGGCCATTGCCGAAGAACTCGAAGTCAAACCTTCAATCCTCAAGAAGGCCATTCGCGTGGCACACAAGGCTGAATTTGGCAAAACCCAGCAAGAGCAAGAACTGCTAGAGACCATCCTCACCACTGTTGGCAAAACTCTGTAACCAATGCACGGTTATCCCAACGGAGACCGATAAGTATGCTTGAGTCGCTCACACTACGAGCATGTTGAATGGCAATCCAGCCACAAATGGAGAACAATGAGTTATATTGATGCACTTTTTGATCGCGAACACGATCGCATACACATAGTTGGACGCCGCGGTGGCGAACGCTACTACGAAGAGTATCCAGCCAACTATGTTTTCTACTACGACGACCCACGCGGTAAATTTCGCAGCATCTATGGCACGCCGGTGTCAAGGTTCAGTACCCGACTCAACAAAGAGTTCCGCAAAGAACTGCGCATTCAATCGGGCAAGAACATTTATGAAAGCGACATCAACCCCATCTTCCGCTGTTTAGAGGAAAACTACAAAGGGCAAGATGCGCCGCGCCTGCACACAGCATTTTTTGACATTGAAGTAGACTTTGATCCTGTGCGAGGCTTCAGTCGGCCCGAGGATCCCTTCAACCCCATCACTGCCATATCGGTATATCTTGACTGGTTGGATCAACTGGTGACTTTGGTGCGACCACCACGACACATGAGCACTGAGACTGCTCGAGAGATTGCTGCCGAATTCCCCAATACATTTGTATTTGACAGCGAAGCCGATCTCTTAGACACGTTCTTGAATCTCATTGACGATGCCGACATCTTGAGTGGTTGGAACTCCGAGGGCTTTGATATTCCCTACACTGTTCAACGCATCACTCGTGTGCTCAGCAAAGACGACACTCGCCGTTTTTGCCTCTGGGGACAAATGCCCAAGCAACGCACATTTGAACGCTTTGGTGCAGAAAATATCACGTTTGATCTAGTGGGTCGTGTGCATCTGGACTACATGCAACTGTATAGAAAATACACCTATGAAGAACGACACAGTTACAGTCTAGATGCCATTGGCGAGTACGAGGAACTTGGCAGCAAGACTGCATTTGAAGGCACATTGGATCAGCTCTACAATCAGAACTGGAAGACATTCATCGAGTATAACCGACAAGACGTGCAACTATTGTCTGCGATTGACAAAAAATTGCGTTTTTTGGATCTAGCCAACACCTTGGCTCATGAAAACACTGTGTTGTTGCCAACCACCATGGGTGCGGTGGCAGTCACAGAGCAAGCCATCATCAACGAAGCCCACGAACGTGGCATGGTAGTTCCAATACGCAAGGAGAGACTCACAGATGAAGACACGCAAGCCGCAGGTGCCTATGTTGCTTATCCCAAAAAGGGCATACACGAATGGGTCGGATCGATTGACATCAACTCGCTCTATCCCTCGACTATTCGTGCCCTTAACATGGGACCAGAAACCATCATCGGTCAACTCAGACCAACAATGACTGATCGGTACATCGCTGAAAAAATGCGCGGTGGTGCCAGCTTTGCTGCGGCCTGGGAAGGCTTGTTTGGCACACTGGAATACACCGCTGTGATGGATCAGCAGCGAGGTACTGAAATAACCATTGACTGGAACAACGGCGAAGAGAGTGTACACTCGGCTGCTGAAATTTGGAAGATTGTATTTGACGGCAATCGCCCCTGGATTCTCAGTGCCAATGGCACCATATTCACTCACGAGACCGAGGCCATCATCCCGGGACTGCTCAAGCGTTGGTATGCCGAACGCAAAGAGATGCAGAAGAAACTCAAGGAATGCAAGAACAAAGAAGATGAAGAATATTGGGACAAACGTCAGTTGGTTAAGAAGATTAACCTCAACTCCTTGTATGGTGCTATTCTCAATCCTGGTTGCCGCTTTTTTGATAAACGTATTGGTCAGAGCACTACTCTAACTGGTCGAGCCATTGCCCGACACATGGACGCTCATGTCAACGAATGTATTTTTGGCAAATATGATCATGTGGGCGAGTCCATCATCTATGGTGATACAGATTCATGTTACTTTTCGGCCTGGCCTGCTCTGAAGCAGGAAGTAGAGTCCGGCAGGATGGAATGGAACAAAGAGACCTGTGTGGCCTTGTATGATGGCATAGCCGAGCAGGTCAATGCCAGCTTTCCGGCATTCATGGAACAGGCATTCCACTGTCCTCGAGACATGGGCGCTGTGATCAAGGGTGGTCGAGAGATCGTGGCCAGCAAGGGCCTGTTCATCACCAAGAAACGCTATGCAGTGATCTACTATGACAAGGAAGGTCGACGCTATGATGTTGATGGCAAGGCCGGCAAGGTCAAGGCCATGGGCTTGGATCTCAAGCGATCAGACACTCCCAAGGTCATCCAGGATTTCTTGGCTGACATCCTCAACAATGTGTTGACTGGTGCCACTCGCGAGCAAGTGATTGAAAAAATACGCGACTTCAAACTGGCGTTTTCAGATCGCCCGGGCTGGGAAAAAGGTTCTCCCAAGCGGGTAAACAACCTCACCATGTACACACGTCGCGAACAGGCCGAGGGCCGAGCCAACATGCCTGGACATGTACGTGCTGGCATGAACTGGAATGAACTCAAACGCATGAACTCAGACAACTACAGCATGCAGATCGTGGATGGCATGAAGGTGATTGTGTGCAAGCTCAAGGACAATCCTCTGGGCTGGACTTCGATCGCCTATCCCACAGACGAATTGCACTTGCCGCAGTGGTTCAAAGAATTGCCGTTTGATGACTCCGAAATGGAAGCCACAGTGATTGATGGCAAGATCGACAACCTGTTGGGCGTGTTGAATTGGGATCTGGCATCGGCCACCAACACAGAGAATAGATTCCAAAGCTTGTTTGAATTCTCATGAAGCTCAGCGACCTCATCGCCTATCGTACCCTGATAGACTCCCAGGAAAGCACTCAAAAGGCCTGGGACAATGTTCGTCAGGCCTTGGACAATCTACATCACATTGTGAATGTGCGCGACATTCAATGGCCGGACCTCACCGAGAAGCTCAACCAACACCTAAACGGAGTCGAACAAGAACTCATTGGATACAATCAGACTCTACAGCAGATACGTTGCAATCTCGAAATAGAAGTTGCCAAACAACAACACGACTACTTGGCTCGCAGTTATCAGCTCTATGAAAATGAGATGGTCAATGATGACATTGATACACAGCTCAATCGTCGACTCAATCTCACCACAGCAGCCACAGAGATAGTCACATCAAGGATCATGAAGCACAGTGATTGGCGCAGCTCTGGCATGATACTGAGACCAGGACTGGAAGATTGGGTGTTACATCTAGTGGGTCTGGATCCACTGTATCTAGTAGATTTTGATCATGCATACTTTGCCTATGCTTTGGCCAAGTTCAACGCCCTGTACCAAAAGCGTCTGCGCAAGTATGTCATCACAGAGTCTGACAGCGGCAACATGTTTGCCAATCTTCCTCAGGGACAGTTTGGTACCATACTGGCCTATAACTTTTTTAATTACAGGCCATTCGAAGTCATGCGGCAATACCTGCAAGAATTATATGATTTGTTGCGTCCAGGTGGCATGGTGTTGATGACATTCAATGACTGCGATCGAACCGGTGGTGTAAAGAATGTCGAGCGCAACTTCATGTGCTACACACCTGGTGGCATGGTCAAGGGTCTGTGCGAGAGTCTGGGGTTTGAAATCGTTTATTTCGATCCCTTGGATTCGGCTGTGTCTTGGATGGAACTGCGTAGACCGGGCAATCGAGTCAGCATTCGAGCCGGGCAAACTCTGAGTCAACTCAGGAACTATGAAACCGTTGACAGGGGCTACGATTCAGCGTATAGTGTAGAACAGCGCGAGGCCTTGATTAACGAAGCCATCGAACTCAAAATTGACACACCGTTGCGGTGCAGATACACATACACTCCACGTGAGTTAGAAAAACTTATCAAACGAAGGAAGAAAGAAAATGCGAGACCATCTACTTGATCTAGTGGCACACACATACGACCTTGGTTGTATTGATCTTATCAAAATTACCGGAACCGACAAAGACACTGTCATTGATGGTTTGGCTGAAGACCGCAGCGTGGTCATCCAAGGACGCCTGACCGCGCCAGTGGCTGATTTTATTGGCACGTTTGGTATGCCGAATCTTGCCAAGCTCAAGATCATCCTCGGGCTAGGAGAATACAAAGAAAATGCTCGCATCACAGTGACTCGTCAAAATCGCAACGGAGTCGACAGTCCAGTGGGTTTGAACTTTGTCAACGCAGCCGGTGACTTCAAGAATGACTATCGATTCATGGTATCCGAGATCGTCAACGAAAAGCTCAAGACTGCCAAGATGAAGCCGGTGACTTGGCACGTGGAATTCCAACCTACTGTGGCTGGTATCCAGCGTCTCAAGATGCAGGCACAGGCCAACGCAGAAGAAAACATCTTCCAGGTCAAAACCGATGGCGGTAATCTCAAATTTTTCTTTGGTGATCACAGCACACACGCCGGTGAGTTTGTGTTCCAACCCAGCATCACTGGTACACTCAAGCATCAGTGGAGCTGGCCCAAGTCACAGGTGATCTCTATTCTTGATCTTGTAGGCGACAAGGTCATGAAGATCAGCGATGAAGGTGCCATGCAGATCACCGTGGATTCAGGTGTGGCTGTTTACAACTATATCCTGCCAGCACAGAGCAAATGACCTTTCAAATGCACGAGCAAGGTTCGGGGTTGATCAGCCCCGACGGCTCGCGTTTTTTGTTAAACATCGCCAAGAACGCCAGCAGCTTCATGCTTGATCTAGTGTCACGACATGGATGGACTGCTGTGATCAAAGGACAAGAAGATCTCGCGGTCAAGGAAGTCATCGTGGTGTTGCGAGATCCAGTTGAACGTTGGGTCAGTGGTGTGTCTCAATATATCCAAACACGCATACTCAGCACAGTGGGCCCCAATGGTCCCATTTACGATGCTGCCGAGGCCACTGCGCATGATTACTCCATGACTGCACAGGATTTCATCAGTCAATATACCGATGCCACTGAGAGATTGTTATTTGACCGGTTGGACCGATTGGATGATCATGTTTGGCCGCAGTCGGAGTTTATCGAAGGCGTGTTGGTAAATGCGCCGCGCCGCTACATTTTTATGAACTCGCAATTTGAACAACAGGTTGCTGATGTCCTGGGCATGACAATATTGGATGATCTTGACTACCATCGCGGTGCTGATCATGCCAATATAGCTTGTTTGCAAGAGTTCTTTCAAGGTATAATAAATCAACGCAGTGATTTACTGCGACGTGTTGTACGAGCCTATCGGCAAGATTACACACTCATTAATGAGGTATGCAATGAAATGGTTTGATCGTTGGTTCGCCCGTAAGTGCAAGTGGGCTTGGGATAATAGAGATAATCTGGGACCGTATATCACAGAAGATCAGTCGGACAAACTGTCACGCAAAGGTCAGGTCATCGCCGTGACCGAGGATCCAGACTGGGGCGATGGCCTGCGCATCCACATCAACAAGGTGATAGGTGGCTACGTGGTCAATTTCCGTGTGTACGATCGTCATCGCGATCGATCGGAAAATCGTAACTACATCATCACCGATGAGCAAGACTTTGAGCGTGAGTTGGGCAAGATCATCACCCTGGAAAGCATGAAACAGACATGATCGTAGCAGGTCCCGGCATCAATGTGATGCAAAATCCGGTGTATATCACACCAGGTGCGCAAAGCGCCGGCATGGTGCGTTGGAACCCCACTTACAGTCGCATGGAAGTGTATGATGGCAACACCTGGGTACCCATGGGCGTCATCACGGTGCAACTGGACTACGAGACTCAAGAACTTTTGAACTGGGCACGGCAGCGCCGACGACAAGATCAAGAACTCGAGCAATTGATAAAACAAAGTCCAGTCATACGCGACTTACATGAAAAATTAGAATTAACCAAAGCCTTGGTGCGCCGAGAAATCGAGCAACAAAATCTTTGACAGGGCGTGAAAGTACCTGTATAAATATAGAGTTGCAATGCCCGATGGGATTGCGACACTAACTTTCTTGCTTAAACTAAAGGAGAAAATGCAATGAACCTCAAACCTCTACATGACCGCGTAGTAGTCAAGGCACTGGAAGCAGAAACCAAAACTGCTGCTGGTATCGTAATCCCCGACAATGCCCAAGAAAAACCCACAACTGGCCGTGTGCTGGCCGTGGGCGCAGGTCGTCGTCTTGACGACGGCACTGTTTTGGCCATGAGCGTGGCCGTGGGCGATGAAGTTTTGTTTGGACGCTATTCCGGACAAAACGTCAAAGTCAATGGTGAAGAAGTCACCATACTCAAAGAAGATGAAATCTTCGCCATCATCAACAAATAAGGAGAAACTACTATGGCTAAATCAGTAAAATTTGGATCCAACAGTCGCGAGCGTCTTGTTGCCGGTGTCAACACCTTGGCCGATGCTGTGAAAATCACACTGGGCCCCAAGGGTCGCAATGTTGTGATTGAAAAGTCTTATGGTAGTCCTGCTGTCACCAAGGATGGTGTCACAGTGGCAAAAGAGATCGAACTCAAGGATCCCATTGAAAACATGGGTGCTCAGATGGTAAAAGAAGTTGCCAGCAAGACCGCCGACAAGGCCGGTGATGGTACCACCACTGCCACTGTGCTGGCACAGGCCATTGTGCGTGAAGGTGTCAAGTTTGTCACCGCAGGCATGAATCCCATGGACCTCAAGCGCGGCATTGACTCGGCCACCACGGCCATCGTCAGCGAGCTGACCAAGATTTCCAAGCCTTGCACCACCAACCGAGAGATTGCTCAAGTTGCTGCGCTGTCGGCCAATTCAGATCACAGCATCGGTGATATCATCGCACAGGCCATGGATCGTGTGGGTAGCAAGGGTGTGATCACTGTGGAAGATGGCAAGGGCCTGGACAACGAACTCAAGGTCGTCGAAGGCATGCAGTTTGATCGTGGTTACTTGAGCCCGTTCTTTATCAACAATCAAGAGAAGCAGAAGGTCAGCTTGGATGATCCCTACATCCTCATCGCTGATAAAAAGATTTCGGCCATTCGAGATCTACTGCCGGTGCTGGAGCAAGTGGCCAAGGCCGGACGCCCCTTGGTGATCATCTCCGAGGATGTGGAAGGCGAAGCTCTGGCCACCCTGGTGGTCAACGCCATGCGCGGTATCCTCAAGACCGTGGCTGTGAAAGCACCGGGCTTTGGTGATCGCAAAAAGGCCATGCTGGAAGACATTGCCATCCTTACCAATGGTACTGTGGTGGCTGACGAACTGGGTATCACCCTGGAAAAAGTCACACTGGCTCAGTTGGGTCAGGCCAAGCGTGTGGAAGTCACCAAGGACGACACCATCATCATCGACGGTGCCGGTGCCGAGTCCACTATCCAAGAACGTGTGCGAGCCATCCAGGTGCAGATCGAAGATGCTACTTCCGACTATGATCGCGAGAAACTGCAAGAGCGTGTGGCCAAGTTGGCCGGTGGTGTGGCAGTTATTCGTGTAGGTGCTGCCACTGAAGTAGAAATGAAAGAGAAAAAGGATCGTATCGACGATGCTTTGCATGCCACACGTGCCGCGGTAGAAGAAGGCATTGTTGTTGGCGGCGGCGTGGCCTTGATTCGAGCCAAACAGTCCTTGTCAGGTCTGCGCGGCGCCAATGCCGAACAAGACGCCGGCATCTCAATCGTGCTACGTGCAGTTGAAGAGCCGCTACGTGCCATTGCTTACAATGCCGGTGCCAGTGCCGATGTCGTGATCAACACAGTATCTGCTGGATCTGGCAACTATGGATTCAACGCTGCCACAGACAGTTATGGTGACCTAGTCGAGCAAGGTGTGATTGATCCCACCAAGGTCACACGCACTGCTCTGATCAACGCTGCCTCCGTGGCCGGACTGTTGCTCACAACCGAGTGCTCGATCAACAACATTCCCGAGGAAAAGACCGAACCTGCCAATCCTGGCATGGGAATGATGTAATTTGACATTGAGCCTGTGAAAAAAGGTGGGCCTGGCTCACCTTTTTTCTTGATTGACTTGCAACTGATCTATATAATATAGGCATGGATACACAAACACAACAAACAACTGACTCATACGAGCGGGACAATTTCACAGCCAAGCAGAATGATTATGCTGTGTTCTTGCCGGCTATCTCGAGTTTTTATTCCACATACATAGGCAAACAACGAGTGAATCCACCCTATGTTGAGCCTGCACGAATGCCCAAAGGCTTGCCAGACATGGAGATGTTGAACTGGCTCAACGACAAGAAGGCATTGTTTCCTTATCGCTGGAGTCTTTATTCAGCAGGACATGCTGACTTGGATCTCGCTCGAGCCAATCCCAAAGAGGACATGATCCGCCAGCGCGATCCCAACACCATCATGTTGGCAGACTCGGGCGGATTCCAGATTGCCAAGGGTGTATGGCCCGGCCGCTGGAATGATCCCAAGGATGTCAAATCCAACCGACAGCGTGAGGCTGTGTTGAAGTGGCAAATGGGCATCGCCACTTATGGCATGACCATGGATATCCCCACATGGACCTATCTCAACCGAGAAGCATCAGCAGCCTGTGGCATCTACAGTTATGATGATGCAGTCAATGCCACCAAGTACAACAACGAGTTCTGGATCGCCAATCGCTATGGTGATACCAAAATCCTCAATGTGCTACAGGGTAGCAATCATGCCGAGGCCGATCACTGGTATGATTTGATGAAGGATTACTGCGACCCCAACAAATACCAGCGCCACTTCAATGGTTGGGGCATGGGCGGACAGAACATGTGCGATGTACACCTGGTACTCAAACGTCTAGTACATCTCATCCACGATGGTTTATTGGAGCAAGGTGTGCATGACTGGATGCACTTCTTGGGTACATCTAAACTGGAGTGGGCAGTGCTGCTAACTGACATCCAACGTGCTGTGAGGAAGTACCACAACCCCAATTTTACCATCAGCTTTGACTGTGCCAGTCCATTCCTGGCCATCGCTAATGGACAGTTGTATCACAGCATTGTCACTGGTAATCGAGACAAGTGGAGCTATCGCATGGAGCCCACAGCTGATGATAAAAAATACGCCACTGACTCAAGACTGTTCGGCGATGCTGTGCGTCAAGATGGTATTCATGCTGCTTTTGAGGATTCCCCGATCAGTAGTCGTCTCAAGATTTCTGATGTTTGTGTGTACCGACCTGGTGATCTAAACAAGATCGGAAAAGAAGGCAAAACTTCATGGGACAGTTTCAGCTATGCCTTGCTCATGGCACACAATACCTGGATGCACATCGAAGCAGTACAACGTGCCAATAGGTTGTATGACCAAAGCATCTGTCCAGACATGATGGTACATCCCACTGATTCTGATTTTGATGTACGCAAAGTGATTGATCGAGTTTTTGCTGCTCGTGATCGCCAAAAGAGCTTGGCAATCATTGATGGACATGCTAAAGTATGGGAAAGGGTAGTGGGAACACGCGGCTTTACCGGTAAACGTGCAGTCAACGCACACACCATGTTCAACAGTTTATTTGCAGTAGATGAGGAAGAATCAACCACCGACGAGTTTGATCAATCCAAACTTGATGCGTTAGAGGAATCACAATGAACAGACAAGGACACGAGGACACCAACTTCTTCATTGGTACCGAGATCGAGCACACACCAGCACATGGCATGAAGACCTTGTTTGTGGTAGGTGTACAAGATGTCAGTGACATAGAAAAAGTGCTGGACGATCCGTTTACCAAGATTGACGGAAACAGTATCCGGCACATCTACTTTGGTGCCAATCACAGTTTTCCCAAGGTAGGTACCAATGATTCGCACACCTGGACACGCTGGGAGAACATGATCCACCCGTTTCTCATGCGCGGCAACATCTGCACCCTAGACATCGATGTAACCTGTGTGGAAGGACTGTTGGAAAGTTTCCTTGTGGAACATCGTAACTTCATTCCCATGCTTTCGGTGAAACTGCCCTATTTACAACAGCTGGGGTATAATGCTACAATCAAAATTGATGACAAAGACTTTGATGCTACCAATCCCGGCGTGTGGTGCCATAGTCTACATTCTCTAACATCACGCCAATCATTTACTTCCTGGAACGAATACACCAAGGACCAAACACTATGATTCAAGCCGAACGCGAACAAGCCGAACTTATCATGCAATCTGCTGATCGCAAAATCTGGGTTACATTTCAACGCGAAGGTGTTCACAAATATCCTGCTGCTCTGACCGATTCTTTGCTGGCCACTGGCGACGAATATGACGTGAGCTTCTTGGGTCACCCGCACCGACACATTTTTCATTTTCGTGTTTGGATTGATGTCTTACACAATGATCGAGACATTGAGTTTATTCAGTTCAAACGCTGGCTTTTGAATCTCTATGGAAAGGGAACTCTATCACTGGATTATAAAAGTTGCGAAATGATGGCCGACGACCTGTATGTGAAAATAGCCGACCGATACCCCAATCGCGCAGTTTGGATCGAGGTCAGCGAGGACGGTGAGAACGGTTGTCTGATTCGCTATGAAACTCATCGTCCGATTCAATCAATCAAAATCTAAACTTCAAACCATTCAAAGAGGAAACAATGGCCAAGATCGCAATCACGCCTAATCCCCGTGTAACCGCCATCTTTGACGATCTCGATCGTTATCTTGAGTTTTGCCGAAGCTTCGGCTATCGCTACAACGAGTCTGATTTGTACAACTGGAAGAGCTATGCCTTTCAGCAATACAACAAACACATCCAAGGCAAGAATGCCAAGGACATGTGGTCTCAAGACAATAGATCCCGGATTCAATGATCCATGTGTTCTTTGTTCCAGGCATGCACGGTTCGATGATCGAACATGTGTTAAAGGCCTACACTCGAGAACGCCGGAACGATCGGGTGGATATACTGCCCGATGGTTCCATGCATTTGGCACCCAAGGATTTTCACTTTGGGCAACTTGATATTTTGAGCGATAACTTGATCCCCGAAAACGAGGACACGATTACCACTCCAATATATCCCATGGCCAATGCTCGATTACCCAAGATCATCGAACTGTTCTCTCAACGTGCCTGGACTTGGAAACACGATCGTAAAATCTTGGTACATGCTGCTGATCAATCCTGGGCCGAAATCAACATGCTGTTTCAGTATCACAAGATCGTTCGCGGTTCAGTCAATCGTGGATTTGACATTTTTGTGGGCGGCGGCATTGAGAATGTTCGTAGATGGAATTCCAAGTATTCGCATTGGAATCAGATGCGACCCTGGGAATTTCGGGAGTGGATGAGCTTGCTGTATCCATCCTGGGTCAACGAATGGATCAACAGTCCAAACGATGTCACCGACGAGTGGTTGACGATATCCAATCGAGACATCATCAGTGACATCAGTGGCACTGTGAATCGAGTCATCAGTTTTTGTGGACTTACTCCGCGTGACGAGTTAGATTTGTTTTTGACTGAATATCGATCACGTCAACAGTATGTCATAGACGAGCACTTTTGGGCGCACCGAGCAGTGCAGCACACCCTGGCCGGTGTTGATGTCACATGGCCCAGTCTCACTCCTGTAGGCGAGTCCATCGTGCAACATCATCTCAGGCTGAATGGCTGGGAGATCGAGTGTGACGGACTTGACACTTTCCCTACAAATAGTTTACAATTAAAGAAATTGTTATACCAACCCAAGGACGACCTACATATAACATGAAACCTATCCGAAAACTTTTTTACATGGGGCTTGAAAGTTACGAAGCTCGCTACACATTGCAGTTGACCGAGTGGAACCGACGTGTTTTTGACCGGCGTGGACTTGATGTTGTATATGTGCCCGGTGCCACCATTGACGATACCAAGAGCATTGTAGTGGGACAGGTGCTGGATGCGCATGGTCGTAGTTATTTTTCAATGAGCCAGATGATGAATCTGGTTCAAATGATGCGCAATGGAGAAGTCACTAATGAAGATGTTATCTACTTTGAAGACATGTTTCAGCCCGGTATCGAGAGCTTACCTTACATACTTGACCAAGTCCCTGGTCATCTTCGTCCCCGCATCTTTGTTAGGTGTCTTGCTCAGTCCATTGATCCTGATGATTTTGTACACGTGTGGGGCATGGCGAGATGGATGGGACTCTACGAACAAATGGTTAACGAGTTTGTGGACGGAGTTCTCGCAACGAACGAGGAGATGGTTGCTCACATGCGCATTGCTGGATGGCATGCTCCTATCTATAATATTTCTGGTCTAGCATTTGGCAAGAACGAAGTGCGTGGTCGGGTGTCGGGACCGCTGAAACCATTCCATGAACGAACACTCAGAGTTGGCTTTGCTGCGAGATTCGATCAGGAAAAGCAGCCGGGCTTCTTCATGGATCTTGCCGAGCGTGTGCAAGAACAACATCCCGAGATTCGATTCGCCATCTTCTCTGGCGGACCCTTGCGCAGCAACAACGACGACTATGTCAAACGTGCTCGCGCCATGGCTGCTGCTGGTAAACTCGAACTGTTTGAAAATCTAAAGAAGAATGATTACTACGATCTTCTCAATGATACTCGCGTACTTTTTAATTGTGCCCTTCAAGATTGGGTCTCTAACACCGTTTCAGAGGCTGACACTCTGGGTTGTAACGTGCTGTATCCTGCTTATCGCTCTTTCCCAGAAACCTTTGCCAATGATCACGAGCGAATGTATGTGCCATGGAGCCAGCAAGATGCTGTGACCAAGCTGCATGCCTTGCTCAAGGAACCGCATGCCAACATTGGATTGATTTCCAATTGGAATGACAGCACCATTGATCGCATCATCGACATCATGGAAACTGCTGGTACCATTGCCGAAGGCGGTATGGAATGCAAGGCCCAGCAATGGAATCGTTCAGGCAATCGTTATCGCGATCATGTCAACGAATCCAAATATGCTCTGGGAGGTAAACAATGACAAAAATTGTAGTGGTCACTGGTGCCAGTGGCTACATCGGCGGTGTGACATCGCTGAAGTTGCATGACGCCGGTCATCAAGTCATTGGCATTGACTGGCGGCCCCTGCCCATGAATCTTCGTGGCTGTTTTGAAAGATTCTATCAAGAAGATTTTGCCAGCAAACATGGGCTACAACAAATCGTGGATCACCAGCCCAATGCCATCATACACTGTGCTGGTACCAGTTTAGTAGGTCCCAGTGTGACCAATCCTGCATTGTACTATGACAACAACTTTGTCAAGACCAAACACATGCTGGATGCATTGCGCGAAAACAATTTAAAATCTCAAGTGATCTTCTCAAGCTCGGCTGCGGTGTATGGCGAGCCCATCATGGTACCTTGTCAAGAAGTTGATACTGCTGCACCCATATCACCCTACGGTGAGAGCAAGTACATGGTGGAATTGATGATGACTGCGTATGCCGGTGCCTATGGATTAGATGCCGTGATGTTCCGTTATTTCAATGCCTGCGGTGCTGACAGTCAAGGACGTCATGGACAAGAGCGTGGTGCCACACACCTGATCGCTCGTGTGTTGGAAAGCGTGATCAACAACACCACTTTCCAGCTCTACGGCGACGACTATCCCACACCGGATGGTAGCTGTGTGAGAGACTATGTGCATGTCGAGGACATCGCCGACGCACACATCCGAGCCATTGACACCAAGATTCCCAGCGGTATCTACAACCTGGGCACTGCCACCGGTGTCAGCAATTTAGAGATATTGGCCAAGGTCGAAGAGGTGATTGGCCGGACCGTGAATCGCACCACGGAACCTCGGCGTGCCGGTGATCCCGCTTGCTTGACTGCCAGTGCAGAAAAATATCAAACTGCATCGGCCTGGATACCAAAATACAGTTTGGATGACATGATTCGTCATGCCTGGGCCTGGTATTCAAGATGAGCTTTGAAAACCTATTCCATTTTGAAAACGAGCTTGCTGAGTTTACCGGTGCTCCCTATGTGGTACTCACTGATGGTTGCACCCATGCCATTGAACTCTGCATGCGATTGGATCATGTGACTTCTTGTGATTTCACTGCGTTTACATATCTGAGTATTCCCCAGCTCATGCATCAACTGGGCATACACTATGAACTCAAGACCGAATACTGGAGCCATGCCGGCGAATATCAGTTTCATGGTACCAATATTTGGGACAGCGCCAGATTGTTTGTTCCTGGCATGTATCGCCCGGGACAGAAACAATGCTTGAGCTTTGGATATGGCAAGCCCATGCAACTGGGCAAGTGTGGAGCCATACTGTTGGACAATCACGACGAGTATCAACAGTTGAGCATGATGCGCAGTGATGGTCGAGATCTTCGTGTGGAACCCTGGGAGGCACAACAACGTTATATCCAGGGTTGGCATTATTGCCCCACATTGGAAACTGTGGCACAGGGTCGCGAGGCCTTGCGCAATGTAGTACCTGCTCGACAACAAGTAAAATATCCAGATCTTAGAAAGATTGAGATAATTGTTTGACAGCGACCTAAATAACCTTTACAATACAACAAACATAGACATCCACGTCTATAACTCGGAGAACTATTAATGTCAGGAAAATATCTATCAGATGTCATTCGTGGGCGCATGAAGACAGACAACAAACGATTCTGGGCCGGAGATAACATCAGTGAGTACATCAAACCAGAAGAACGCAGACTGCTAATCGACGAAGCAACAGAAGCATTTGAACTAGTGCTAGATCGGTTGTTAATTGATCGAGAAACAGATCCCAACAGCCGGGGTACAGCACGTCGCTTGGCCAAGATGTACTACAACGAAATCATGGCCGGACGATATGATGCTGCGCCCGACTGCACCGCTTTCCCCAATGACAGCGAGGATAGATATGAAGGCATGCTCGTGGTGCGCAGTGAGATTCGCAGTATGTGTAGCCATCATCATCAGCCTGTTGTGGGCGTTGCCTATATTGGTATTTTGGCTGCGCACAAACTGATTGGTCTGTCAAAGTATACTCGTATCGCACAATGGTGCAGCCGTCGAGGCACTCTGCAGGAAGAACTCTGCAATGACATTGCTCGCGAAATCATGAAAGTCACTGACAGTCAGGACGTGGGCGTGTATGTGCAGGCCACTCATGGTTGTTGTGAGAACCGTGGTATCATGGCGCACTCCAGTCTTACTCAGACCACTGTTCTTCATGGTGCCTTCAAGACGGATCCAGCAGTGAAAAAAGAATTCATTGACAACATCAAACTACAACAAGACTTTGCACCGAGGTGATCAATGCCCTCGGTAAATAACAATCTCACAGCGGTCTCGCCGGCATCATCCCGCTCAACAAATTCTGCTGCCTATGCTAAAATTTTTAACATAGGAGAACATCATGGCAAAGTATCTTTCAACCAAGACATATGGCAACGACCGTGGCTTGAGTTGTTGTTTCCGACAGTGGCGATCCACTCACAGTCATTGCTCGCTGTTACACGGTTATTCGATTGGTATCAAACTAATATTCGAAAGCGAGACCCTAGACGATCGCAATTGGGTCATGGACTTTGGTGGCCTCAAGGCCTTCAAAGAGTGGAGTGAACACATGTTTGATCATACCTTGATCGTAGCCGAAGATGATCCCCATCTTGACATGTTCAAGAAAATGGCCGAACTAGGGTTACAAGATCAAGGTGGCGTGTGTGACTTGCGAGTGGTTGAGGCCGTGGGCTGCGAAAAGTTCTCGGAACTGGCATATCATACCATGGATCAAATACTCAAAACATTTCAGGCAGGTGGTACATGGAACCTGCTCAAAAACAATCAACAAACTGTCAGTTTCAAACCCAGGTATACTGTGGGATCGGGCGTGAGATTAAAATCAGTTGAAGTGTTTGAACATCAAGGTAATTCAGCAGTTTACGAAGGTTAATGTGTTACAACAACCAATCACATACAAATACGTCAGCACCAAGGAATATCATGAAGCATTTCCCTGTGCCTATCGTCAATGGCGTGCCGACAGTCATTGCAACCTAATACATGGTTACAGTTTTTCAATGAAGTTCTACTTTGGGACCGATCAACTTGACATTCGCAACTGGGCTGCTGACTACGGTGGTTTGAAGGAACTGAAGAAAGTATTGGAAGATCAGTTTGACCATACCTTGTTGGTGGCACAGGATGATCCCGAGCTAGAAACCTTCAAGATGCTGCAAGAAAAAAACATGGCCAAACTCACGATCCTGCCCCGTCTGGGTTGTGAAGGACTGTCTGACATGCTGTACAAATATGTCAACGGTGTTTACATCCCTGACTATTGGGGACCGGGTGAGGCCGAGCGTTTGTGGTGTTATCGTGTGGAAGTTCGCGAGACGCAATCAAACATGGCGTTTAGAGAAGGACACAGAGAATGGAACGAGGATCTATTTGCATGACCAATCAACAAGATGAAATCTTGCTGATCACACAAGAAGAATGTGCTGAAGTAACACAGGCCATCAGCAAGTGTTACCGCTTTGGCATGGACAACCACAAACCCGGCAAGCCCAAGACCAATCGTCAGCATCTAGCCGAGGAACTGGGAGATCTTCTTGCCATGGTAACTTTGTGTCATGATTTTGGCATCGTTGACTTTGAAGAAGTGATGACAGCCAAGGATGCCAAATTGCAAAAACTGCATCAATGGTCCAACATCTTTAATACCGATATTAAACATAGAGAGACTGTATGAAACTAGACATCAGCGATTTTCCCAAGTGGTTACACACTCCCAGACACAACGTTGCTGTGCTGTTGCCCAGCCGAGGAAGACCCGAGGCTTTGAAGAAAAGTATTTTTAGTCTATTCGACAATGCCGCCAATCCCACTCGGGTACAATTGCTGTTGGGATTTGACAGCGATGATCAAGCGTCTATTGACTTTGGTCGAGGGGAGTTGTTTGATGAACTCAAGACACGAGAGATTGACAGCAGCATCATAACGTTTGACCGCATGGGATACCTGCGGCTCAACGAATATGTCAATGTCTTGGGACGCTACGCTGATGCCCGATGGTTGATGTTCTGGAATGATGATGCCATCATGCAGTCTCAAGGATGGGACGACAAGATCATTGAACATGACGGTGAGTTTGCTTGTCTACGCATGCCCACACACAACGAGCACCCCTATGCTATCTTTCCCATAGTGCCAGTTGAGTGGTTTAGGTTGATGAACTATCTCAGTCCACATCAAATCAGCGATGCTTGGCTGAGTCAAACTGCGTACCTACTGGGCATCATGAAAAACATCGATGTCAGTGTACTGCATGATCGACATGATCTCACCGGCAACAACAATGACGAAACCTACAAAGAGCGTGTGATGTTGGAGGGACGACCCGACGATCCCAGAGATTTTAATCATATCAATTGGCGTACTCGTCGTGTGATGGATGCCATGAAGATTGCCTGGTATCTAAAGCAAACCAATCGAGACACGTCGTGGTTTGAAAAGGTCATGAAGGGTCAACAAGATCCCTGGACCACAATGATGAGCCCTGAGCAGGATCCCAATCATCAACTCAAGAAGTTTGGATGACAATGCAATCAATTGAGAACGACATCGTCGATTACTGGAATCGTCAGCCATGTAACATCCAACACAGTCAGGCACCGCTGGGCAGCGAATCCTACTTCGATGAGGTCACCGCCAAACGCTATCGAGCCGAACCTCACATACTGGATTTTGCAGGATTCCATCTCTGGCGTGGCCGTCGTGTGCTAGAAATTGGGTGCGGGATTGGTACCGATGCCGAGCAATTCGCCAGACACGGTGCTCACTATGTGGGCATAGATGTCAGCAAGGCCAGCTTGGGATTGTGTCTACAACGATTCAAGGTATATGATCTGCAGGGAAAGTTTTATCAAGGATCAGTGACCGATCTAGATTTCATCAAGAGCCTTGGCGAGTTTGATCTAGTCTACAGTTATGGTGTTCTACATCATTTTCCCGGCATGGCCGGTCATCTCGAGCACATAGCACATGTGTTGCCAAGTGATGGTGAACTGCGATTCATGGTCTATGCCAAGAACTCCTGGAAGTATGCCATGATTCAAAAGGGGTTGGATCAATTCGAAGCGCAGGCCGACTGTCCCTATGCCGAGGCATTCACACGAGATGAAATCACTCGATTGATTGAGCCATACTATCACATCGAACGCATACGACAAGATCATTGTTTCATGTATAATGTACCCAAGTACAAGCAAGGTTTGTTTGAACTTGAACCTTGGTTTGAAGCCATGCCCGAGGCCATGCGCGACGCCATCAAACAATATCTTGGTTGGCACCTTTTAGTGAAAGCACGACGACTATGAAAGAAACTCTACAACAGATCTATCAACGCTATGCCGATGAGTATGGCGACAAACAAGGCGAGATGGTGTTTACCTTCAGTGACAAAGGTGCCATGCACAGCTACATTGACTTTTACGAGAGCTACTTTGTAAAAAAACGCGACCATGCCAAGCTGCTGGAGATTGGCATGATGACCGGTGGCAGTATGTTGCTGTGGCAGACTTACTTTGACAGCTATCGACTCACCGGTGTTGATCTTTCACCATCCTGGAATCAAGCAAGACCTTTTCAACCCAAACTAGAAAGCGATGACAACATCAAGCTGATGTTCGGCGTCAACAGTGTCAAGGGTGTGCCCGATGAATTGCTCGCTGAAAAGTTCGACTTCATCATCGACGATGGTGATCATGCCGTGGCATCGCAGATTGAAACTTTTCAAAACTATTATCCATTGCTGTCACCTGGGGGTACCTACTTCATCGAAGACATCGTCGGCGAGAACGAGCTTGCTACCCTGCGTAAGTTTATATTGAATTATCGAGAAACAAACTATCTCGATTTTACCATTCGACACCATGCTGGATTCAAGAACGGGCGGCGAGATGATCAAATCTTGGCCATCACACGGACTGTAAAATGAATGACAACGTGAAAAACTATGTGGTCTGGACCAATTGCCAAATCAACGATCGTCAGCATCGTTTTGGTATTGAGCCCTGTGCTTCGCCCGAAGTGCGCGAAGCCTATGACCTCATGTTCCGCGTGAGTCAGGCCACTGCCCGACGCTTTCTCAAGGGTTGGTGGGAGCCAGTGGTGTTTACTGATCCTGCCGAGACTCGAGTGGACATGTTCAAGGACAACTGGAAACGTATCTGGGATCTGTATCAACAAGAAAAGTGCAACATATTGTATCTAGATTCTGATACCATGTTCATACGCGACACTGAGATCTTTGGCCGATTCCAGGACTTTAGATTGTTCAACTGGACCGACCCCAAGAGCAATCAGCAATTTGCCAACTATTTCAACGCCGGGGTGCGGTATTATTCTTGTGACATGGATCCCTTGGTATGGAAGCGCGGTGCCGACATGGCCGCCAACTGGAATCTGGATATCTGGGATCAAGAGCAGTTGATCTTCAACGAAATGTTCTGGATGCAAGACATCGCCGAGGAGGATCGGCATCATCCTGAATTCAACTGGCAAGGCATGAACATGCGCATTGCCGATCCCCAAATGCGAGCAGCTCACGAGCAATGGAATAATCTGTCGTTGGATCAGGCACACATCGTACATGTACACGGCAGTCGCAGTGCGATCGAAACTGCACAACTCATGACCAATTCTTGCAAACAAATGGGAATATCATACTGATGAAGAAGATACATTACACCTGGCTTGATGCAAAAAATCAAACGCAAGACATACTGAGACAACTGCACAACTCGGCCTGGCAGCCAGATTATGTGGTGGGCATCACTCGTGGTGGTGCTGTGCCAGCAGTGATGATCAGTCAGTATCTACAGGTGCCCATGATGCCGTTGATGGTGAGTCTGCGTGATGGTGGGGAATGTGTCAGTGATTTGGGCATGGCCCAAGATGCTCACAGCAGAAAAAACATCCTCATCGTCGACGACATCAATGACTCCGGTGCCACCATAAATTGGATCATGAAAGATTGGCCCAGTGGTTGTTTCCCCAGTGATCCCAGCTGGCAAGATATCTGGGGCAACAATGTCAAATTTGCCACCCTGATTGACAATGCTGCCAGTGATGCCACAGTTGATTATCGAGCCGTGGAAATTGACAAAGCCAAAGATCCTTGCTGGATTGTTTTTCCTTGGGAAGATTGGTGGGCAAGATGAGAACCGGTCATGTAGATCTGTCATCGTTGGCGAACGATTGGTACAAGAATTTGCACTATGAGTTGGCAGAGATCGACAACAATTTGCTTGAGCAATACTATACCTTGAACGATGGTACCTACGCCACTTGGAAAGACCAAGACAGGATTTATCGTTGTTTTGATGTGCCCAAGACAGTGACTCAATGCATTGAACAACTCATGCCTGAATTGGGCAACGACATTGGCTGGGCGGTTCATCGTACCGAACCTGGTACCCTGGTACCCATACACGGTGATCATTATCAATTTTTGCTGAAGAAAAATCCACACAAGGTCATCGACGACATCGAACGTTATGTTATTTTCCCCGAAGATCGTCAAGCCGGGCACATAATCGAAGTCGATGGTCAACTGCTGCCAGACTGGCGCTGCGGCGACTGGGTCAGTTGGCGTGGGCTGACTCCACACACCATTGCCAATCTTGGCTTCGCACCCAGATATTCTCTGGTGGCCACAGTCATTCGATAGAAACATGGCAATCCCAAACAAATTTTACATGAATGGTGCCAGCATTGTAGATGTCATCGATGCCGAGTCCATGCCAACAACGATTCCAGTCAAAAAGCAAGTGTGGAATGGCAAAGAGTTTGTATTATCTACTCTGTATAGGCAACAAGGTCAACTCAGTGACGAACAAAGACTATGGTTATCCAGTCAGTTTGGTCGTCGAGGAGCACGATGGGACTATAGTCTTGCCGGTAATTTTTACACCATGGATGAACAAGTTTATGCCTGGTTTCAATTGAAATGGGGAAAGACATGACATTGCCAGACGAACGATATCGATCAGTGTTACAAACCAAGCAACTGCTGCAGGATTTGCTAGACCCGGTCAAAACACCGCGAGTGCCCAAGGTCATACGTCAACGAGCTATGAGTTGTCTGAGACATTATCCCGACAAGTATCACATGGACTTGATTGGCACAGTGTCTCCTAAGGTGTTTGAAACAAAAGATCCCGTAGATCCGTTGACACGGATGATTATAGAACACAAAGTCAAATGAAACAAAGGGGAAATCAATGGCCAATCCATTTCGAGATCAGGAAAAGTTTATGCGAGCCTGCGATCAAACTGTGGGTGAAGTAAACTATCAGCAGAAGATGCTGTATGTCAGTTTGATCGAAGAAGAATTCAATGAATTGAAGGCAGCTAACAATCAGGTAGAGGAGCTGGATGCACTGATCGACATACTTGTTGTCACAATCGGTGCCATCCATAGCATGGGTGCCGATGCCGAAGGAGCATGGAAGGAAGTCATGCAAACTAACTTTGCCAAGATCGACAAGGAAACTGGCAAAGTTCGCAAACGTGAAGATGGCAAGGTCTTAAAGCCCTTGGGTTGGACTCCACCGGACCTGGCGCCTTATGTAATCAAGTGAATACCATACCCATAGTATATCCTCCCGGAGCCCATGGGCAATTCTTGAGCATGCTGCTAAATCGACTCAGCGGCGTGCCCAGTGAGACCACGGAGAATGTCTATGATCGTACCGAGTATCAAGCACCAAGACACTTTGGTGGCATACACTTTCCCGACCACAGACCTGGGCCACAAGGCATCACGATCTATGTGGACACGCCCGACATCCCCAAGTATTTCTTGATATGTCTGCATCGCACCTGCGGGCTGGGACACAACGTCAATCAATATCATCGACGCACGTTTGAAAAAATCAACGAGCACCCAATGTTGGTTGGGTTTAGACAAGACCTAGAACACATCAGTGGACAGACATCAGGTGATGTTGCTGTGCGATACCTACGTGAGTGGTTGCGTCTGTGTTTCTTGGATAACAACTATCGCAGTATCCGTGCTTGGATCAAACAATGCAGCAATCCAGCAGCAGATTTTTATGTGAGTTTTGCTACCTTTTATGATGTCAATGCACTGACTCGGGCCTGCAAGAATATCATGGAGCACTACGGTCTTCTCAAGGAATCGCTTGATATTATCCCAGATCTGCATGCTCGATTTTTGTCTAACAATCCTGATCGCGATTATGGTCAAGACTATGCCGACATTGAGAGATGCCTGAGTCAGCTGAGGGATAAAAACATAAAAGAGATTGACATTCTCACACAGGCAAGGATCGATCATTATCTTGTAAAAACTCACGGTGTAGATCCGTTGCTGCGAGATGAATATTTTGATACCTTGACAGAAATTTATCAAACGTATGGACTTGCCCAATGAAGCGACTGTTTGCATTTGGATCTAGCTTTACCCGATATCAATGGCCGATGTGGCCCGAAGTGTTGGGCAACAGCTTCGATCATGCCGAAAACTGGGGGCGTGGTGGCGCCGGCAATCCCTACATTCACAATGCCGTGGTCGAGTGTCACTTGCGCAACAACATCACTCAAGACGATGTTGTTGGAGTGATGTGGACCAATGTGTCGAGGGAGGATCGATATCTCAATGGTGAGTGGAAGACCGAAGGCAATGTATTTTTCAACAAACTGCATGATGCCAACTGGGTCAAGAAGTGGGCCGACATACGAGGTTACTACATCCGAGATCTTGCCTTGATCTACAGCACCAAGCAGTTGTTGGACAGCATTGGATGTCGTTACTTTTTCACTTCTTGCATCGACATTCGCAGCATCAATGAGTATGATCTTGAAGTTGCACAAGAAATTGAAGATCTACTAGATCAATACAAACCTTTGTTGGACTCTTTTAAACCCAGTATACATAAAACTGTGTTCAATGGTGATTGGGCCAGTAGGCCGTTGTTGTCTAATTATCAGCAAGCTTTGAAAAACTATCAAGATGTAGCTGGTCCTGATTGGCCAGCATTTGAATCCATCATCGACGGCAGTTATGTTTCGCAAACGCCCAAGAACATCATACAAGAGATGTTTTCCTCCAAATGGTCAGGTTGGACCAAGCCCTTCAAACATGGACAACGTCCTGACAATCATCCTACTCCCTTGGAGGCTGTGATTTTTTTAGAAGACATCGCACCGGAATTTGTCATTGACAACACAGTCAAGATCGCGGCCACACAGATTGACTACTTGATACGTCAACAAAAGCCCTTGGAAGATTGTTGGTCAGCGTTTCGCACTCGTCGAGATATCAAGAGGTGGTGATGTCGAGACTGTTTGCGTTTGGTTGCAGCTTTACCAACTATCACTGGCCCACCTGGGCCGACATACTGGGACAGCAGTTCGAGGTCTACGAAAACTGGGCACTCAGTGGTGCTGGTAATCAGTTTATTTTCAACTCGTTGATTGAGTGCGACCTAAGAAACAACATCACCTCACAAGACACCGTGGCCATAATGTGGAGCAATGTTGCACGAGATGATGTTTACTATGATGATCGTTGGCAACTGCGTGGCAATGTATTTCAATGGAACGAACTAGAAAACATGCCCAATCGTGTGCGAGGATACTACATCCGCGATCTCGCCACCATGCACGCCACGCGATTGTTGCTGGACGCACGTGGTTGTCGATATCACTTCATGAGCATGCTGGACATCGACAATCCAATTCAATACGAACATGCATCCGTGAGCGATGACATTGGTGATCTATTAGAGAACTACAAGGACACTTTGAGCATCATGTTGCCCAGTGTACATGAAAAAATCTTCAATCATGATTGGTCCAGTCGTCCGTTGTGGCCCGAATTGTCGCAAACCGAAATACGTCGGAGTTACGAAGCCAATCGTGGCGAAGATTGGCCCACCTGGGAAGAGTTTGTAAATCAAAAATTCTATCATGTATCAAAAAGTGTGCTGGACGAAATTTTTGACACCAAACGTTGGAATTGGTCTCGATGGCTAGGCCGAAGTCAACGCGGGGACTATCATCCCACACCCAGCGAACATCTAGAGTATGTCAACTCAGTGTTTCCAGAATATCGGTTTGATCATGACTTGGTGTTGCTAATACATGCAATAGATGCTAAAATCAGGTTCAACGAGCCGTATAATGATCTATTGACAAAATTTAAAAATCCCGTGGTACAACACATCAAACGATGGTAGGAGCCTCTCTGTGAGATTGCGCGATGACTTGATGGTACAACAACAATTACCAGCCACCAACGAGTGGATACGACGCTGGCAGCACATGGTGGCAGTGATCATGCTGAATCAAACCGGACGCGGGCCTGTGAAAACAGTATTGCCCACATTTTTGGATCAGTGGCCAGACCCTTATCGATTCATCCGAGCCACCGAGGATGAGGTGCGTGAAGTGATTTGGAGTCTGGGCATGTACCGCTTGCGCTTCCAAAGATTGAAGAGAATGACTGCAGATTACTTGACCTGGGACGGAGAAGATGCTACAATGTTGTATGGCATTGGCAAATATGGGTCTGACTCGTATGAAATTTTCTTCAAGCAGAATTACAACGTCGATCCCAAGGACAAAGAACTTAAACGCTATCTAGAGGAAGAGGTATATCATGGCAGTCTGGACTGTACGCACTCACTATAAGAAAAGCATCGAAGAACACGAACATTTTGTCAAGGATGGCATGATGATCACTCGCCGCACAGGCTGGCGCAGCGGATCTTGGTCAGTGACCACCAGTGATGATCAACTTCCTGAATTTGAGTTTGACTATGTTCCCGGTGGCGATGGCAGCCGGGACAGTCTCAACATGTATGGTTTCCCAGGGCCCAACATCGAGGATGTTGAGTTGATTGAAACCTGGGACGGTTGCTGGGAGGACATTGATTGGCCCGAAGACATGGATGAGGAAGAGCGAGAGCGTCTTGAGGCCATGATCGACGAAGAGGGGTTTTATGTGCTGGAAGATCAAGAAGGTTGGTCGCAGGGAGACACTGAGATGTGGATCTGGGGCCCAATTGAGATCGAAAATGAGGGAGGCAAGGTAGTGCGTATCATACAAGCCGACTCAGACGGAGATGTCGTGGATTTTGAAGAATAACATGTTTAACGCATTTTTTAATCTTGATCAGCTGGGCAACCGATTGGTGGAAATATTCCACAGGCTGGCTCTGTTTACCATTGGTGCTGCCACAGTATGGGCTGCTGGTTGGACATTTTTTGAATTGTTCCAGAAGCATCATGCCACGGTCAGTGATCTACTGTTGATGTTCATCTATCTAGAGATTGGTGCCATGGTCGGTATCTACTTTAGGACCAATCACATGCCCGTGAGGTTCCTGTTGTACATCGCCATCACAGCACTGACCAGGCACATGGTAGACATCATGAGTCATGTTCCCATCAACATCATGGAGATGATGGCAGTGGCAGGTTCAACATTTGTCATTGCTGTTTCAGTTCTAATCATTAGATTTACTAGTTCTCGATTTCCTAGTGATTCAGGACCTGAAAACAAAGAGGTATAAATGGAAAAAATCACCTACACAGAAATATTTTACAGTCTGCAGGGCGAAGGACGCTGGGCCGGTGTTCCCAGCGTGTTTTTTCGAACATTTGGTTGCAACTTCCGTTGTAAGAAGTTTGGTCGACCACGCCAAGAAGAGATTGAAGGACACAACCCCGAAGTGGTTGAAATCCTGCGACAGATCGAATCCAATCCTGACCAATACAAAAAGTTTGAAGATCTACCATTGGTGACTTCGGGGTGTGATACCTATGCATCGATCTATCCCGAGTTCAAACGTTTCAATGATCAAGACAATGTCGGCACCATTGTAGACAAAATTCATGCCTTGATTCCTGGCAACACCTGGGACCAGGGCTGGAATGATGATGTGCATCTCGTGATCACCGGTGGTGAGCCGTTGCTGGCTTATCAGCAACTGTATCCAGAGATGTTGGATCTTTGCCGCGAACGAGGATTGCTCAATCTCACATTCGAGACCAATGGTAGTCAGAAACTGTATCCCGAAGTAGAAGAATATCTGTTCAACGAGTTCACACGCCACGGACGAGACTACGACAAGTTGACATTCTCAGTGAGTCCCAAACTGCCGTGCTCGGGCGAGTCGTGGGAGCGAGCCATCAATCCCGAAATTGTAAAAAGTTATGAGATGGTGGGCATGACCTATCTCAAATTTGTAGTGGCCACACGTGAAGATGTGGCCGATGCCGAACGTGCTGTAGCAGAATTCCGTGCGGCAGGCTTCGGTGGACCCATATATTTGATGCCCGTGGGTGGTGTGCCGCAGGTGTATAATCTTAACACACAGGAAGTGGCTCGTTTGGCCATGGAGCGTGGTTGGCGTTATAGTCCGCGTCTACAAGTTGACATCTGGCGCAACGCCTGGGGTACTTGATGCCGTTCTATAAAGAATATCTTAACTATGACGGCTTCGAGCGTAATTGCATTGGGTACCAGAGGCGATTCAGTTTCTGGCCTCGACGCTGCTGGCTGTCGGGACGTTGGTTGTGGTTGTGTTGGGCTTATCGGCGCACAGCCATGTGGACCGGTCCAGGAGATCCCGTATTTGAACATCGTTGGTATGATCCCAGCGAATTTTTGTTGTACGAACTCAAAGGAAGTGCTTGAAAACATCTCTCAGTAATCAAATCACTGCGTGGATAAAAAACTACGCCAAGAAAAATCACATTGACTCCCTGGTCGTGGGCATCTCAGGTGGCATCGACAGCTCGGTGGTCAGTGCGTTGTGTGCTCGCACTGGTCTGGCCACTGTGGCGGTACAATTGCCCATCAGACAAGATCGCACTCTTGATCAACGCAGCAGCCATCATGCCACTTGGCTGCTGGATCGATTTTCAAATGTCACACACATCAGTCTGGACCTCACCACAGTATTCAATGCATTTGAAAAGAATTTAGAGCCGGTGTGCCGAGACAGTGACTCTGTTGAGTTGGCATTTGCCAACAGTCGCAGCAGATTGAGAATGATGACTCTGTATCAGATCGCACAGAGTCGCAATGGCATCGTGGTGGGCACTGGCAATCGTGTAGAAGATTTTGGCGTGGGCTTCTTTACCAAGTACGGCGATGGCGGTGTTGATATCTCGCCCATTGGAGATCTAATGAAGACCGAAGTCTGGGAGTTGGGTCACGAACTGGGTATCCTTGATGAAATAATCAACGCAGCACCCACTGATGGCCTATGGTCCGACGGTCGCACCGACGAAGATCAACTTGGTATGAGTTATCCAGATTTGGAAAACGCCATGCGTTTGGACCGTTGGGAACGAGAAGAAAGTCACCTGACCGAGGGGCTGCTGACCATGAGCCGGGAAGAAAAACGCCAACTAAAAAAGTATCGAGAAATCCGGTCTCGTAATCTGCACAAGATGCAACCAATACCAGTATTTAGAAAGGAAAGTCAGTGAGTTACCTGTTTACAATTATGGTCACTTTGGCAAGTCAGACTTGCCCTGGGAGCAGGTAAATCTGTTCTGAAAGACAGGTATGTTTGATTGCATTTTTCTCAATGGTGATAGTTATTCGGCGTACGCACCGGAAAAAATCACCTATGGAGAATTTTTACGTGATCAACTCAACGTGCCTTTGATCAATCAAGCTGTTGTTGGGTCCAACAATGATAGAATCATACGGTCTTCAATAGATTACATCTCATCATTGATTGAACAAGGACAGCGACCCTTGGTAATTATAGGTCTAAGTTTTGTACGAAGGCTGGAAGTTTGGTACTATGGAAACAACAAAGACATCTTGTCCAAAATACCCGACAGTCATTCAAACTTGAACCTAATCACACTCAGTCACCTGGTGGACGCCAGAGAGGTAACTACAGAACAAAAAGCATTGATCATTGATACCACAGATGTTTTGCACAAGCGATTGATTGATTTCTACATGAACTTGTTTTTGTTTTATAGCTGGCTTGAGAAGTTAGAGCTTGACTATTTTATTTTTAGCCCAGCAAGAAATACCGATTGTAGTCCGTATTCACTAAACATATCAAGATTGAAATTCGTTAATCAATGTCTGAACAATCCAAAGATTTGGAATCTGCATAATTTTTGTTTTCTTGATTGGGCCAAAGATCATGACATGGATGCAAAGCCCACTGGTCATCTTTCCACAGATGGTCATAAAAAATTTGCAGACATTCTGTTGGCAAATCTTATTTTACAGAGAGACTCCCATGGGAATATTTGATAGATTCAAAAAAAAGTCTGAGAAACCTGCAGAACCCAGGGTTGACAAACCTAAAAAATCTGCCAAGGAACTGGCCACCGAACGTGGTGATCCCTATGTGGCCATCGTGGCCTTGGATGTCAATCCCGACAACTTGCACGAGGGTGCGTTTGAGCTGGACTGGAATGAAAAGTTCATTGCCAACCTGGTGCGAGCCGGCTACATGATGAAGCCCACTGACACCGATGCTGAAATCGTGGACCGTTGGTTCCAGAACATCTGTCGCAATGTTGTGATGGAAACCTGGGAACAGGACCAAGCCATGAATACTCAAAGGTTTACCAAGAGTCGAAATCTCGGCGGCGGCAGGCGCGAAGTCAGCTGACAGCATCAAATGAAAATCGGACTCTACGGCGACAGCTTTGCTTTCCAACCCAGGCCGGGCCCCTCATGGTTCAAGATGTTAGAGACATATGGGCACGAAGTTTTTTCTTTCGGAGAACCGGGATCGAGTCTTTTGTTCAGTGCAAAACTGCTGCGAAAACATCATCAAGACTATGATTTCAACATATGGTGCTTGACTGCTCCGGGTCGATGGAGTTTTCCAGATCCCGAACATCCCGGTAGATGGATCCACTCGATAAATTTCAACGATCCTAAAAAAATTGCATCGGTACATTACGAAGTCACCACCCGTCTCAACGTCTGCCATGGCTACCGTAAATGGTTGTTTGACACAGAGGATGAGCGACTGTTGGGTCAAGGCTTGGTCAAAGTCATACAAGATGAAGTCGACAATCTCATGATTATACCCGGATTTCCTTGGCCACTGGAAGTGGATTTCAATTTGTGTGAGATTTCTTCTCGAGAAATCGCTGCGATCTTCCCCGATGAACAACCGCATGAATTTTACAAAAAGTATCAAGATCGAAGATTAGCACACATGTCCAGGACCAACAATCGGAAACTGGCCGAACTGGTTGCCAACAATCTAGCCCCGGGTGTGTTCCAGACCAGCTACGACAACTTTGTTTTTAACGACTTTACTCAAGAGGAATTAGCAGGACCCTTATGATCTTCAATCACATCAAACAACTCAAAACCGAAGGCAAGCGCATCGGTATCACCTTCTCCACATTTGACATGCTGCATGCCGGGCACATTGCCATGTTGTCGGAAGCCAAGAATCATTGCGACTATCTCATCTGTGGCCTACAGACCGATCCCACCATAGATCGCCCCGACACCAAAAACCGGCCGGTGCAGAGTATTGTAGAGCGCCAGATACAGTTGGCCGCTTGCCGCTACGTGGACGAAGTGGTGGTGTATCAAACCGAGCAAGACTTGGTGGATCTCTTGTTGATCCTGCCCTTGAATGTGCGTATCCTGGGTGTGGAATACGAATTCAAAGAATTCACCGGCAAGCAGGAATGTTTTGACCGCGGTATTGAAATTGTGTACAACGGGAGAGATCATTCCTTCAGCTCCAGCAGTCTCCGCAAACGTGTGGTGGCAGCTGAAGTAGAGAAAGAACTCAGAAATCCATGATACTCTATGTCAACGGGGACAGTCATGCCGCCGCGGCCGAGGCAGTGAATCCCTGTGCATTTGCCGAAGACGACGAGCAGTATCGTCACCTAGGGCGCGATCCGCACCCAGAAAACTTTGCTGTGAGTTGGCCAGTGCAGTTGGCACAGATGATTCCGTGTACCCTGTGCTGTCACGCCGAATCAGCATCCAGCAACCATCGCATCATGCGTACCACACGCAGCTGGGTGTCATCCCAGACCTTGGAACGCCGCCAGGAAACCGTGGTCATCATCCAATGGTCAACATGGGAACGACAGGAGTGGCTGATCAACAATCGATACTATCAAGTCACTGCCTCGGGAACCGACGATGTCCCGCGGGCGCATCGCCAACACTATAAAGAATTCATTGCTCGGCTAGATTGGGACCAGATACGACATCAATCTCACGAGCAGATATGGTTGTTTCACGAATGGCTGAATCAACAACAGGTTCGACATGTGTTTTTCAATGGCAATTCAGAATTCAGCCAGATTGGATGGGCACATCGACGCAACTGGGGAGCCAGTTATATCGCCCCTTACAGCAGAGAAGATACATATGACGCCTGGTTGCGGCGCAATGGGATGTTGCCAGTAAATCCCAAATCTTGGCATTTTGGTGCCGAAGCCCATTGCATTTGGGCGAAATTTGTGTTAGCATACTGTATCGACAACAAAATCTGGATTTGACATGCGTTATTTGCTAGTAGACACAGCAAACACCTTTTTCCGTGCGCGGCATGCTGCTCATCGTGCTGCGGACAGTTGGGAGAAAGTGGGCTACGCTCTGCACATCACTCTGAGCAGCATCAATAAAATCGTACGCAAGTTTCCAGCCGATCACATTGTGTTCGCCTTGGAGGGTCGAAGCTGGCGCAAGGATTTTTATCCGCCTTACAAACGCAATCGAGCCGAGACCCGGGCTGCTCTGACTGATGCCGAGCTAGAAGAGGATAAACTGTTTTGGGAAACCTATGATCATTTTACTAAATACCTTGGTGAGCAGACCAACTGTTCTGTCATACGTCACCCCGAAGCCGAAGCAGATGATGTCATCGCTCGATGGATCGCACTACACCCACAAGATCAACATGTAATCGTCAGCAGTGACACTGATTTCGTGCAACTGTTGGCCGACAATGTTGATCAATACAACGGCGTTTCAGACGAGCTGATCACTGTGCGTGGTATTTTTGATGCACGGGGACGTGAAGTCATTGACAAAAAGACCAGACTACCCAGAATCATCCCCGATCCCAAATGGTTGCTGTTTGAAAAATGTGTGCGTGGCGATCCTACAGACAATGTGTTTTCAGCCTATCCTGGGGTGCGTACCAAGGGCACACGGAACAAAGTTGGTTTGATGGAAGCCTATCAAGACCGTGACAAAAAAGGATTCAACTGGAACAACCTCATGCTGAGTCGATGGACTGATCACAACGGCGTTGAACATCGTGTGCTGGATGACTACGAACGCAATCGCATCTTGATCGATCTTGATCACCAGCCGCAGGAAGTAAAGAACAAAGTCGATCAAGCCATACGAGATCAACTGCGTCGCACAGACATTGGGCAAGTGGGAGTGCGACTGATGAAGTTTTGCGCAAAATTTGAACTCAATCGAATTTCCGAATCGGCCGAACAACTGGCTCGATATTTTAATCAACACTATGTGGGAGTTTTAAATGATAATAGCCAAGGCAGTGGTACCTAAACAGTACTGGATCCTCAAGGATCATGATCGCAAGGTTGGCAATATCGAAGCCAACGATCAAGGTTACCAGGTCACCATGGATGGCAAGGTCACACGTTACAAGACCTTGAACATGTTGCGGCAACGAACTGCCATTGATTTTGACAACACCGTGCCCAAGATCACCAAGGGCACAGTAAAAAAAGAAATCTACGATTTCCCCACTTCCAGCACACCTCACAATGCCATGTGGGACATACGTAGAAAGCTACCACTGTGGACCACCACGGCACGTAGCAAGAGCTGGATGGCTGCTGGGTGGTACCGATTGCACTATAATCGCTTGTGGCGAACAGTATTTTGTCCCAAGGTGATCTTGTTAGATCGCTATCAGTACCAGGGTCCGTACCGTACCCAAGCCGAGGCCGAGGAGAATCGATATGAATAAAGTTTTTTATCTGCTGAGCATCCTGTTCTCTGCGGCCAGCTTGACCAACAACAACTTGACCTATCTCGGCTTGGGTCTGCTGTTTTCCATCATGGGCGTACTGACGGAAATCAAGGAGCGACCATGAGCCTGCATATAAATCGCTTTATTGATCGGCTCAAAGCCTGCGAATCTCGCAATCAGCGTGATGTCACACTCACTCTGCAAGAAGCTCGAGATCTACACGCCGATGTCACTAGATTGTTGTTGAGACTGCAAGATCTTGAACAGCAACGCGAATCAGCACCCAGAAACGACGATGTCATCACTGTAGAGGTGCAGGGCGGCACATTCTAAGCAATTTTTTTGCTAAATAATTCCACTATGAGTCGACCCAAACCACAGGTGTTACTTGAACAAGTAAACCGAACAACTTACAGCAGTGATCAGGTTCTGGCCGCCGAAGGAATCTGGGCGGTGTTCTTTGACAACAAGCCCATCAATCTCCGTACCTGCAATGTATTGATCAACAACAACAACACCAAGTATCGCAAAGTGAGCTTTAGCAATCGAGGCCATGCCATAAATCTGGCCAAAAAGCTCAACACCAAATTCAATACCGATAAATTCTCCGTGGTACTGCTGACACAAGGTGAGACCGTCTACACCAACACATCGGCGTGATTTAGTACAAGCCGTGATTGACTTGATGCCCCCGGGCGTTGAACGCCCTGAGGTTGATTCTGCGATAAAATCCTGGTTCCAAAACATACGCCCACAAGGGGGATTTCGTCTCACTCGTGCCGGCTACGATGCTCTAGTCATGTTGAACATTGACTGTTGGAGCCTGGATCTCGAACGGCACCGTATCACCAAACGTGACCTTTTGACTCTGGATCATCATCTTGCCTATCCCTACTACATTGACAGCAAAAACAAGAGCATCGTGCTGTTTTCCAGCCGAGAAGCCATGATGGCCACGCTCTATGGAAATATTGCTGTGTGGCTGCAGAGTTCTGGTTGACCAGAAATGCAGATTCGGGTACAATGTCTCTACAGTGAACCACAAGGAGCAATCAATGTACACCGTTGAAGTCTACAAGAAAGATCGTCGTACCAAGAAGGGCGAGCGCCTGGTTCGCAAGGTCGATCACAGTACTGCGGACCGTACTGCCCTTGAGCACGTCTACAAGCATACCTACTTCCCCAGCGAAGGCTACCGTTTCGAGATCCACGAGACCGTGGTCATGCGCCGGAACATGATCACAGACTCTTGGTTCCGCGAACGCTATGACACCCCCTATCACTGCTCGCCCAGTTCGGAAACCTACTGGAGCCAATGATGCTGTATTGGCGATTCATCAATCGCATGGCCAACCGCCCTGGCGTGATCCAGCGCCGGTCTTGGTTGCATCTGGGCGAAGTAATACCCTACTGTCTTCCGCACTTGGCTCGTCGAGGTCGATTGCGTTGTGTGGCCAGATCCTTGTTTGATCGTTATCAACGGGCGCCACGCCGACTCAGTACCCTGTACTGGCGCATGCACCCTGGCCAGCATCCTTGGTTGCAATTAACATAGGAGTCCCGCATGATCAACATCCGTGTAACCATCCGCAACCCCTGGAGTGATAGATTTGAACGTTTTCGCACCTGGTGGGGCGCTACGTTCTGGCCCCACTGGTTCTGGGAAGTAGACGTGTTCCGCAGCAACGACATCTTTGATTTTTACCTCAGGGTCACGCCCCGAGAAGATCATCAAGGCATCTATCTGGGCCTGGCCCTGATGACCTGGAATCTCGACATCAGCGTGTACGACGGCAGGCATGGTCCCGGCGACGTATTTCAATAGGTTGACCAGAAATTGCCATTTCCGTATAATACGAGTATGGACACTAAAAAAGCACCCCGGAAAAAGCGAGCAGATCGTACCCATGTGATCTACAAGATCATGTCGGGCACCGACTTCTACATCGGGGTCACTGCCAAGACCGAAAGCACTGTGCTCAAGAGTGTGCGGGTACGCATGAACAAACACCTGTATCGCTCGCGGTCCGAAGACAAATCCTGGGCTCTCTACGAGACTCTGCGTGAGCGTGGCCCCGAGTGCTTCTGCTACACCATCGTGGCAGTGGTGCGCGGTAAGTCTGCGGCACACCAATTGGAGCGGGCCTTGATCCGCGAACTGCGCCCCAACTTGAACACCGACGTGCGGGAGCGGCAAAACGGTTGACCAGAAATCACCGTTTTGCTATAATTGTAGAACAATAAAGGAACATTCATGTTAGAAAATTACACACTCAAACCCATCGAATTCAACGGTCAAGTCTATGACCAACGCCATGGTGGTCCATTTGATCGCGGTGCCGCCGACAGTTACTACCATCGTGGTCCTAGGCCTCACTTCTTCTTGGGCGGTACTTACAACACTCCTGAGATAACCGAGGATCTCATGACCCCGGAACAGATCGCTGAGTATCACGCCGGTTACGAGTACAACGAACGCCTCGGCGACAAGAAGGACTGGGGTTGATCTGTTGCAGAAATGCAACAGAAATCCTGGTTGACTAGAATTTGCCATTTTGCTATACTGTAGACATAGTAAGGAACTAGGAGCAAGCAATGAAGATCGCAATCTATACTCAAGTCCGTGAAAACTATGGTTCGGCCGATCAGCCCTACTGGAAGTTCAAGGGTGGCGAAGTCTTCATTGTCCCAGACTTGACGGTCGAGCAGACACTTAAGGTCAAGGAGCGTGGTATCCCAACCCTCAAGGCATTGATTGAAACCCGATCGGACATGTTTGAGGAGTATGTGGTTGACTATGAAATCCTGGACAACGATGCCCGGGTCTGTGAGCCCTGGGACACCCCGTTTGAACTGCGCTGGATCGGTGGTCGTTGGGTTGCGACCCGCACCGTGGAGAACGGTGAGTATGGTTACATGAACTCTGCGGTGGAGCGTAAGACCGAAGAGTACGACATGGAGATGGGTGGCGGCCGGGACAACTATCGTGTACTCTACACTATGCGTAACGGTGACATGGTCACCGGTACGGAAGTTTCTGAGTACCTGCGTAAGGCGGCCTAATATGGTATACAAGATGATTTGCGGAAAGTACGACAGCCTGTGGAAGCAGGAGTTCAATGTGCGGGGTGGTATCGGTGCCATCCAGCATGTTCGCAACCAGCCATGGGAAACCTGGCGAACTGCAAATCATTGCCGACGAAGTTCGTGAGGAAGAATCATGCTTCGAGTGATCCTGGGATTCCTGATGGCATTTGGTGGCGCGGGTGGTATCGAGAACAGCGCCACTGATGCTGAACTTGCGGCTGCTACCTTTGTGGCCTTGCTGGGCGTGACATCTCTGTATTTTGGTATTGAACGATTGAAGCAACAAGGAAGGATGTAAATCATGATGCCTGCTGGACGTTATTATATTGGCGACTTGTGCTATGTCATGGACCGCGAGTGGGATGAGTTTTGCTCGATCACCATCCAAGGTCGTGAGTGCCTAGATGGTGAGTTCGCCCTGGCCGATGGCCGACGCTTTGCTACCTATGGCACGGCCTATGGTGATGGTATGTATCCTTGCTCCAACGGTTCAAGCCTGGGTGTGGACGCTGGTCTGATTGGTTGTATCCGTGTGGATGACATCAGCGAGAATGATCGCGACAGCATCTATCTGGGCACAGTGGTTGATTTCGCCAAGCCCTTTGACACCAGCGAAAGCAACGGTGTGATCCGCTTTGGTCATATCACTGTGGACACCGGCACGACTATGAAGATTAAACGCCTGATACGTGACGGAAAGGTGGCTGTACTGTACTCACCGGGGTTTGGTGCAGGCTGGAGTACCTGGGCCGATTCCGACCAAGCCCAACATATACTGTTTGACCCACAGATCGCCGACATTGTGGATCGCAGGGATGAGGATTGGCGGGTCAAGGCCGAGGCTGTGGCCCGGATCAAGTGGCCCGATCAGTACTTGGGCGGGCTGGAAGATCTCCAGGTCCAGTGGTTGCCTGAGGGCACTGAATTCCGTGTGCATGAATACGACGGTAGCGAAAGCATCGAAATTAAAGACGAGCTGGTTTGGACGGTGGCATAAGTATCAGCATGATACAGAATTCAGGTCCGGTACTCAAGAACTCCGAGTGCGAATATCCTATCTTTTACTATCAAGAAGCCGACTGTGAGGGTTTCTACACTCGCAGGGAGTTTGCTTCATTGATCATGCAACACGGGCTCAGGCCGAGATATTATCGCCTGGCCGAGTGGTGCTGTGGTACCGGCGCCAATGGATTTTTGTTGTTGGAATCTCAGCTCTGTACCAATTTGGTTCTAGTCGACAGCTGGGAACCGGCCATCGCTGGTTGCGACTTCACTGCCGCATTCAATGGTATTGGCGATCGAGTGACCACCTATTGTTCGTCGCGCCTGGATCAACTGCCCGAGCATGAGATCTGGGACTGTGTGATTGTAAGCCCTCCCTGGCGCCCCGAGGCCTGGCCAGGCCCCGGCCTCACCGAGCACATCCTTCGCAAAAAGATCGATTTAGATTGGGTCTTGCATGACCACATGTACGAGCATCTGCCTGGTCGTCTGGCGCTCAATGCCGAAGTCTGGATACTCGAAGACAACAGATTTCGAACTCCCCAGGACTGGAAACCCAGCATTGAAAAAAGTGGTCTTGAGCTGTTGGGCGTACATGAAAACTTTTGGCAACCCACCAGCTACGTGTTGCACCTGCAAAAAACCAGTTGACCGATAAATTGCCTGCTGCTATAATTACAGCACTATGCAACGAATCAAACCTCGCAACTGGGTAGCAAAAAACAATCGCAATCGACCGGCGCGGCATCGAGACCGTACCAGCTATCAACGGCAACCTAAGCATCGCAAACCGGAGGGTGACTGATGAAAAGGAAACGAGCCCTGACCAACCGCTTGATTGACTTTGATCTCAACGAAGATCGATTCATGATGATGCAGTTCAGCGAGGACTTCAAAGGCAGCATGGAACGCTATCTCCTGCATGGGCTTGAGCCTGGCGGTTTTGCCACTGCCATGCTGGCACACGACATAGAGCGTGCGTTGTATAATGCCGACACACACAATCGACGAGTGTTCTGGGCCGTAGCCATGTGGATGCGCGAGCGTGTACCCCTGGCGGCACAGGGCAGTTACGAGGCTGTGGCAGCATGGTGCCGAGATCTAGATGGCCGCCGCAGTGAATTTGCGCAAGAACACGACAAGGAACAGACATGGCTGACACTGGTGAAATGAGATTCCTCAATCGATTCCCCAAAGAAAAGCACGAGCAAGTGCGGCAGATCATGGGCTACATCGAGATGTGCGGTCTCACTGGTCGTGACCTTGTCAGCATCGGTGGCTGGATTGATCGGCAGGCCTTGCGTGAGCGATATCAACATGCTCGATCGCGTGTGGGGGACTACGTCAAGAGCGGCGTGATCCGTCCCATTGGTCGTGACAGTGAGAGTCAGATCGTGAATCGATTCAAGTTTCGCACCACCAATGGTGATTACAATTTCATGAGCAAAGGCTTCAGCGCGACCTGGAATGTGACCAGCCAGGCCACCAAGACCATGCATACAGTGCGTTCCACTACCCGGGACTGGCCCTCCCATTTGAACTGGGCTCGGCGCGATTTTTACGACTTGGTGCTGGATATTTCTGATGGCAAAGTTATCTTAAACTGGTAAACACAATGAAAAAAATCATACTCACCGACATCGACGGCGTGTGCCTGGACTGGGAATATGCCTTTGATGTGTATCTACAACAGCACGGTTTCAACAAGGTGCCGGGCGGCAATCTCAAGTATGACATCGGCAAACGCTACGGCATTGATCACGAGCAAGGTAAAAAGCTCATAAAAATCTTCAACGAGTCTGCACACATTGGATTCCTGCCGCCCTTGCGTGACAGCATGTACTACATCAAACGATTGCACGAAGAACATGGCTATGTGTTTCATGCCATCACCAGCTTGAGTCGCGATGAAAACTCGCAAGAGCTGCGCAGTATGAATCTACGCAAACTGTTTGGTAATACTGCGTTTGAAAAGTTTGTGTTCTTGGACACCGGTGCTGACAAGGACGAGGCCTTGGCTGCCTATCGAGACACCGGTTACTGGTGGATCGAAGACAAGATCGTGAACTGCCAGGTGGGTACCAGCCTGGGTCTGCGCAGTCTGCTCATGGAACACGGGCACAACATGGATTATGAAGATCTCGAAATCCCCCGAGTCAAGAACTGGAAAGAAGTCTACAACATCATCCTAGAAAAAAATTGAGGCAGAACCCCTTGAATCAGTGGTACGTGGCTTCGGTTATGAGTCCCAACAGTCAGCAGGGATGGAGCCCTTGTGTGGATTGGTGTAGGAACACATTTGGTGATCATGCTTCCAGTGGTTGGAGATACGTGGGCGAAGGTGTGTTCGAGTTCCGCGAGGATACAATGTTGACAGCGTTTACGTTGAGGTGGGGATCATGACGAAAAAAATCTTTTATGAAAAAGTTGGTCGCAGGTACAAGCCTGTCTACGAGTATGATCAAACATTAATGGATGCGTTTCCTAAAGGAGCGCACCTTGTAATGTGCTATCCTGGCGGTCAGAGCACACGCTATCATGTCGAACCAAATCATGCAGCCATGATCGCAGCCAGTCGCGTGGCCGAAGATGCCATGTGTCAGGCCATGGTCAAGGCCAGTGAACTGCGCCCTCAGCGTACACTTCTCACCGAAGGCCAGCGCAGGGCCTGGCAGAAGTTGGCTCGAGAATTTGGTGACGAACTCTGCGCCCTGCGCGGTGCCAGCACACGCGACATAGTCGAAGCTGGGATCCGGGCTCTGCAACAAGAAGCCGATCAGCTCATGAAAAAAGAAGCTGTGCGACGGGCTTATGAACATTTTTTATTGGTTTGCGAGCTCAGTAAAGAATCATCGCAGTCACAGGACTGATGCTAATTACTACAGCATGTGTAATGCTGCTCAACTGCAAGGAACTTGACAAATGAGTAATGAACAAGTCAAGTTCAAAAACAGTCGGCGTCGACACCAAGATGAGAATGCCATCAACAAGCAAGTCAAAATTGCCAAGAGTAAAACAGGCACTGTCGGCAAAAACATTGAACAACCGCATCGACTGGTAAAACACCATGCCATGGACTGTGGCAATCCCGAATGCTACATTTGTGGCAATCCCAGAAAGACACACAAAGACCGACTCACCATGCAAGAGAAACGCATGTTCCAAGACCTGGACAAGCAAGGAAACCCTCAAACCAAAAGCGGTTATTCCGATCAAGAATAAAAAACCGTCCGTTCCGGACGGTTGTCTGACTATTTGGCCTAGTATACTCCGTCGCCTGACGAACTATTACTTAGTCAGCATGTCATGACCTTGACTTGACAAAAATAGACTCATGTGATAGGTACTAGATGATCCTGGAAGATCTGCCAGGCGCGATGCCATGACCAACGCTGACTGCCCTGCCAGACCGACTGTCGGGGAAGCAACAATGCCTGCTGTGTGGCCTGAGCAAGATCTTCATGCATGACACCAGTTATACCGTGTTCAATAACATCTCGTGGTCCGGCCGCAGGATAGGCCGCCACTGGCGTGCCACAGGCCATGGATTCGATCATGACTATACCAAAGGTCTCCCAGCGACTGGGGAACACAAATGCCTCGGCATTGGCATAGTATCGGGCGAGATCTCGCCCGGTCTTGAATCCAGTAAACATTACGTCGGGATATTGTTTCTTGTATGTGTCTAGCATGGGCCCATCCCCTACCATGATCTTTTGATATCCGGGATAATACATTCCAAAAAATTCTTGTAGATTTTTCTCTTTGCTGACCCGACTGACACACAAGAGATATTTACTGGGTAGATTTTCTCTAAGGTCCGGTGAGAACACATTGCGGTCTACTCCGCGGGTCCAGGAGACCACATTGCCTGTGAATCCATGATCTGTTAATTCTCTAACCATTGATTCGGTGGTAGTCAAGACCTTACCACTGTGCTTATGGAACCAACGCACTAGAGGCCAAGTAAGGGCTTCAGGTATTCCAAATAAAGTTCTAAGTGCTTCAGGGAACTTAGTATGATAAGCAGTATTGTAGCGATAACCATGTTTTGAAAGATATTTTCTAGCACACAGACCCACAGGACCTTCTGTGGCGATGTGGATATGATCCGGACGTAGCGCCTCAATCTTCGAGCCGATTTGCCAGGGAATGGCAATCTTGACTTCGTTGTAGCCAGGACAATCAAAGTAGCGGAAGTCCCCGGGAGTAATGTAAACAATGCGATAACCGTCACAAACCGCACACGCTTCAATATTTTTGTAAGTGGTAACCACGCCATTTATTTGATCCTTCAAGTTATCAGTTATAATTAAAATTGTTTTCATATATTATTTAAGGTAAAGAGTATATGGCGAGGGCATACGATCTCGAATGATAAGTCCTATACCAAGTGCTTTTCCATAATAAGTATCGCGATCTATTCGTTGTTGATAAGCACTGCCATTGTCATCCCACCACTGTTCGGTTTGTCGTATACAGTCAATTGAACTGTAATATGGAGTATTACAAATCAAATTAGTAGTCCAGGTTTGACTGTGTCTAAAATTAACCACAATTCCGCTAGGTCCTGTGATAGTTCCCCGGGCATCCAGTATAAAATTGTCGGTGATGTATCTAGGTGCATACCATTGCAGTGAGGGGTTGGGATCCGTGACGCATTGATTGTTTTTACAATAGGTCTGCTCTGTGACACGCTGTATATATTTTTCTTTGGTATGTATATTTTGAAAGTAATCTAGATAAATCCAGGTATTGTTCCATGTGAAAAATTCTAAGGTAGGTTCCCACAGCACCGAGCCAATGGAAGGAGCAACCAATGTTCTTGTATAGGACGAAACTTCGGTACCATTGGAGTTAACCAAAATGCCCCGGGTATTGGTGTTTATTAGAGTATAATCTAATGTATCTTTGGGAATGTCTCTGGCATTGGTGTTTATTAGAGTATAGTGTAATGTATCTTTGGCTCCCCCACAACCCAAAAGCAATATTGCCAAAATAAGAATTACAGAAATATTTTTGTAAGTGGTAACCACGCCATTGATCTGATCCGGTAAGTTGTCGGTGATAATTAAAATCTTTTTGGTCATTGCAATTTAAATTTTATAAAATCAACGATCTTCTGTGCCATGTCTTGACCACATTCTCGATCGATGCCTTTGAATCCGGGGCTGGAATTAGCTTCACAGATTCTGTAACCTTCACGATCAAACAATAAATCTATACCTGCTATCTGTAGTCCTAGGACTCTGGCAGTTTCACGAGATAGATAATCTATTTCGTCGTTTACTTCAAATAGTTCTGCTGTGCCTCCTTGGCTGAGATTGGCACGAAAGTCGCCTTCGGCGCCGGTCCTTTTCATCGCTACCACAGTTTTGCCGCCTATGATCCAAACACGCAGATCAGTTCCGGGTTTGGCATCTATGAATTCTTGTATGATCAGTGTCTTCTTAATGTTAGCGAGATTGCTCAACAGATCGATAAGACTTTCAAATGATTCTCTGGTCTGACATAGAGTAACTGTTTTACCTCTGCTGCCTTTGGTTGCTTTGACCACACAAGGAAACCCAATCTCTTTTTCTACAAGATCTGTGTCTACAGCATCGTTGACCAATATGGTCTTGGGAATAGGCAGGCCAGCCTGCGCCAGGACCTGGCTGGTTTCTAGTTTGTCTGCCACTGTGCCTACGCTGGCTGAATCGTTAATGACTTGAACTCCCAGTCTCTCGAATTGTCGCATCAGTGCCAGGGTAAAATAGGCTGAACCTGATCCTGTACGGCTTAAGATCAGATCTGGTAAGTTGATCTTTTCGCCTTTATATCTGATACTCGTGCTGGTGGTTCTGCTGACGATGATGTCAAAATACTTGGGTTCTAAGATCTTGGCCTTGAAACCGTTTGAGTCTAAACATTCCAGCAGTCTGGTGTTTTCATAGTTTTCAATGCCCGACGCATGATGTAGTATCCATACGGTTTTCATCACTCTTCTGCCAATTCAAGATCTTCGGTCTCTGGTTCTTCAGGCTGAGTGTCTTCTGGTAGTTCAGTCTTGGGTGGATTGAATATTGATTCAAATATGGATACCAACCAATTCCACGGATTAAAAAAATTAAACCACATGAGAATCTCCTTTAAAAAATAATATTATACACTTTCTTTGACTTCAGGCCAATGGATAATTTCCCACTGCCCATCATGATGTTCTACCAAGGCAGTCATACTTTCCACCCAATCTCCGTCGTTCATATAGACAATACCGTCAATGTCTTTGATCTCTGCATGATGTATGTGTCCGCAGATCACTCCGTCATAACCGCGTTTCTTGCAGTATGAAGCTAGATTATTTTCAAACTGAAAGATAAAATCCACAGCTTTTTTTATTCGGTGTTTGAGAAACTTACTAAGACTCCAATAACCAAAACCAAAGCGGTGCCTAAACCAATTAAATCGTGAATTGACATCGAGAACAAAGTCATAGGCCTTATCTCCCAAGAAGCTCAACCAGGGCGCCAATCTTGTTATGCCATCAAACATGTCGCCATGTATGACCAGATAGTGACGTCCATCCACACCGATATGCTCGGCTTGATTGGCGATCTCTACCCGTCCGAATCCTATATCATATGGTATCAAGGGGCGTAGAAACTCGTCATGATTGCCGGCTACATAGACCACTCTTGTGCCGCGTTTGGCATGCCCCAAGATTCTACGCACCACATTGGTATGACTCTGTTTCCAGCGCCACTTGTTGCGTTGTATCTTCCAGGCATCGATGATGTCGCCCACGAGATACAGGGTATCACAGGTGTTGTGTTTGAGGAAGTTGTTCAAGGCGTCGGCCTTGCAGTCCCGTGTGCCCAGATGCACGTCACTCACAAAGATACTTCGGTAGTCGTGGCGCATGAGATATTTACCGAAAAAATATCCGCTATTCTATGACAATTGTGTTACTACAGCAAATTGATAAAACGGCCAGTCTGCGATTGACAAAAAACGATAGAAGTGTATAATTACAGACACGGGCCTCTAGCTCATGTTGGTTAGAGCAGCGGACTCATAATCCGTTGGTGCGCGGTTCGACTCCGCGGGGGCCTACCAAACAACAATGCAAAGGCAGACATGACCAACAAAAAAATCCAAGTGGAATTCGCTCCTGGTTGTTTTGATAACTTTGATGGCACACAAGAAGAACTTGATGCCTTGATGGCCGAAATCACTCGCATGGCCGAGAGTGGTGAACTGCATGAGCAGTCCAGGCCCCTGGACGAAGATGCTTTTGCCGAGTTGTCCCTGGAAGAACAAGAAGTTTTGTCTTCGGCCAGGGCCAACAATCAAAGAAAACTACAGTGAAAAATCTTTCCCGCAGTCCCAGTCGCGGAACTTTCCAACTGGAAAGATATCTAGAACGTCGATCTGCCGAGGGTCGCACTCCCGACAACGATGACGATGTGCGAGCCATGGCAGAATACTATCGCAGTTGGGAGGAGGAGACTCGAAGCAAAGAAGCCGACCCTGCTTGGAAAGAGAACAATCTTGAGTATGATCTGCGCACCACCGAATGGATTTTGAGCAAGGTACGTGACAGTGAGGCCTATGCACAAAATCTCTATGCGGCTCTATGTAACAATGCATTTCAGAAGAACTCGGTGTGGCCGTTGTTGAAGGGACAAACCTGGGGTTGTAGTTGGCGTTATGCCGGTGGTGTCATTGCTGACATGCAGGGCAAGGGTGATTACATAGATTGGTATTGTTCTGGTATTAAAAATGGGCCCACTGATGATGAGTTAAAAGGGCTTGCTACAGAGCAAATACAAAGATATGAGATTACCAAACAATTCGTTGGTGAAGGTCATGTCACTGATGAAATCCGTGCAGATCTGCTGAAATTGAACTGGCTTGTGGTAGAATACCCCGAAATTTAGGTATATACTTGTTTAGATATGTTACAATCTCCGGGAGGGCCAGGACGTGTGGTGGCATACACAGTCAAATCGCCGAGGTTACAGTTATCTCTGGTTCAGTGACTCGGCTGCGACGTTCTGGCGACTCAAATCACGATAGCCAAAAATCCTTGACAAAAAATACACAGTCATGTATAGTACAGTTATATTAACTTATCCAGGAGTACACCAATGCTGACCCTTAAAGATTTCATGGAGATTGTTGACTATCGCATCACCGAAGGTTCAAAGTTCGGTTGGCAGTGTTTTGGTGCAGAAGCCCATAGATTAGATTCCTGGTCCGGACGAGACCATGGCAGTGACCAATGGACAGTGAGCGTGGTGTTTGATCGACACACACAGACTGTGTACCAATTTGAAGTACATGACTATGACAGTGAGCGCAGTTATCGTTGGACACATCCTGAGTTTGTCAAGTCCTACCGGGACGAAGCACAACGTCGAGAAGTCGATGGCGATCAGGCCTGGGACCATGTGAAATTTGTAGATCTTGAAACCCGCGAGGACATGCTGGAAAAAGCCAAGGCCATTGTGTCTGGCAAGGACTACGATACCCGTGTCAGCATACCAGTGAACATTCCCGATGATGTGTTGTTCACACTCATGAAATCGGCTCACGAGCGAGACATCACCTTGAATCAACTGTTCGAAGAGATCATGACCGATGCCATTCACCGTGATCGGCAAACAGCACCATGGGATGACGATGATTTTAACAGTGCGCCAACTCCCAGGAAACTGGATTGACATCGGCGTTTTATCCCTACCTGTATGATGTCTATAAAGTCAGAGACGTTGATGCCTGGATCAAGAGCCTGTTGACCACGCCACCGGGGCGAGTAATTTGCATCTGGAGCATCGAGCATGTGTTGCCTGATCGGCTGAAGCAGTTACGAGCGGCAGTGGAACAGGCATCACTGTTCAATCCAGTGATTTGGGTGGTATTGTCTGGCAACAATGCCGAAGAACCACTACGGGGAGCCGATGTCAGAGTGATAAATCTAGACCTGGTGGAATTCTATGTGTATCACCAGGCCGGATTTCAAGACTGCAATCAGCACTGGAACAGTGATGCCGGCAGATTTTTGTTCTTGAGTGGCAAAGCACATCATGCCAATCGATTGCGTTTGCTGTACAAATATCGACAACAGGGCATGCTGGATCACTGTACCTGGAGTCTGTATTCGAATCCGCAGATTGCTCGCTGGGGGCGTGGTCTTTTGCCCGAACTTGATGATGCTGCCTATGATGATTTTTTGGCGGCACATGTACGCACCGTGGAGGGAATTCCGATAAGAGAACACGACGGCTACATTGATCTCATGCCCATGCCCTGGGACAACAGCATGTATCGCGACACCAGTTTTAGAGTCATCCCCGAGACTCAGAGCGACGGTGGCAAATTTACCACTGAAAAAGCATTCTTTGCCATGCTCAATCATCATCCTTACATGTTGGTGGGCCAGCCTGGTTCTCTAGATTTTTTAAAACAACAGGGGTATCGTACATTCACTGATTATCTTCCCCGTGGCAACTATGCTGATATCGAAGATTGTGAACAACGTCTAGATGCCGTGGTTGAAAATACTCAATACTGGCTTGAAAACATACATCGACATCGCGATCAAATCCAGCAAGACATAGATCACAATGCTGCCTTGGTGTGGCAGCAGCTCGATGACAGTCTCCGTGAAGTAGATCGATTGATCGTGGATTTTGACTGGCCTGGCCTCACACGATCAAGGTGCCTGCCCATGTGGCCCGGGCGTTCGTCTTGGCAGCAATTCTACTACGGAATCAAGGATCCCAGCTGGCCCGACTGCGACATCGAACAGGAATTTCGTCTGCTACCGTTGGAAATACAGCAGGAATGCTGCGAGGTCTTTGGGTACAAGCCCAGATTTTAGGCCTGCAAACGTTGTCATAAATAAAGGAGTTCATGAGAGACTCCTAATTTTATGGCCTATATTGTCAATAATACCCGCGGACAAATCATTGCAGTTATCCAAGATGGTACCATCAACACCACTGCAACCACTCAGACTCTGATTGGTAAAAATGTCACACCCTACGGTGAGTTCAATGTAGAGAACATTGTACATCAGCTGGAAAACTTTGCCAATACAACGCCTCCACTGAATCCCATCGAGGGACAGACCTGGTACAACATCACAGATCAACAACTCTACACCTACAGTGGTGCGGATTGGAAGCCCACCAGTGGAGTCACAGTGGCCTTGGAGGCCCCGGATCTTGATCCTCAAGTGGGCGATGTTTGGTTCAACCCCTCAAATCAACAGACCAAGATATACGGTGCAACCACCACTGGACTGGGATGGTTGCCCATAGGTAAAGTCACAGTTGCCACATCGCAGCCCACGGGAGTGGTGGCTGGCGAACTGTATTTCAACACCAGCAGCAAACAGCTTTTTGCATTTGATGGTCAATTCTGGAACTTGATTGGCCCCGAGGGTGTGGCCGGATATGCCACGACTCGCTGTGTGTCGGTCACTCTCCCTGATATTTCCCTCACTCAGTACCCAGTGATCATGTGTTACTCGGGCGGCACGGTGCAGAGTATCATCAGCTCGTATGCTTTTACCATCGCAGTGAACAATCGCCCTGCAGGGTTTGTGTCGCTGGTGCCTGGTATCAATCTTGCTTCGGGTTCGGTACTCGCAGGTCGAGCTACTTTTTCTGACCAACTCACCACCCCAAGGCTGATTAACACAGTACCATTTGACGGGACACAAAATATTCAAGTTGGCACCTATGGCAATCTCACACCCGGTGCTTATATCCAGGGCAATGTTTGGAATGGACTAGCCAACACCACACTCAGTGTCAATGCCAGCACAGCCAACTCAGCCAACACAGTGGTGGCTCGCAATGCGTTTGGCGATTTTGCTGCCAATACCATTTATTCACGTCTGGTGGGCAATGTGGAAGGTCTTGCCACCAATGTCACCAGTGTAGTGACACCAGTACACGGCGGAACCGGTCAGGCCACTTATGATCTTGGCGACATACTAGTGGGCAATCAAACCGGCGGACTGGAACGTGGCCGCTTGGTGGGGTCTAATTTCATCAATATACAGACTGGCACTGATGGTAGAACAATAACTTTTACCTACACCGGCGGTGCAGGCAATGGCACCGTGACCAGCGTGGGCATCATCAACGGCGAAGGCATTGGTGTATCCGGTAGTCCTGTTATTGGTGCTGGTAACATTACAATTACCAACACCGGCGTCACCAGACTCAATGCCGGCACCGGCGTCAGCGTTGATCGAGTCAACGGCGAAGTCACATTGACCAATACCGGTGTCACACGACTCATAGCCGGCAGCGGGATCGGGCTCTCAACCAATACAGGGAATATCACAATCACTTCCACTGCAACTCCAAGTGTGACTGGTGTGACCAAAATCATTCCGGGACAGAACGTCACCATCAGTCCGGGCAGTGGAACTGGCGAAGTTACAATTAATGCCTCGGGTGGCGGCGGGGGTGGCGGCGGAGCCACAGTCAGTTATGCCGGTACCATACAGATGTGGGCCGGATCAGTGGTTCCAGCTGGATGGGCACCTTGCGATGGCGCGGCAGTGAGTCGTACCACTTATTCCACGCTGTTCAGTCGCATTGGTACCACTTATGGCTCAGGCGACGGATCGACCACATTTAATCTGCCCAACATGCAAGGCAAGCTGGGCATTGGTGCATCAAGCACTCTGGCTAGAAATGTTGAAGGTTATCTAGAAATCGCCAGCTATCCCATCATTGACTTCACCAATCCCAACAGTTATCAAACATTTACACCTGTGGGATCGACCGACGTAACTAGACCCAACGCCAACGAGGTAACAATTGACCGCTATAGTAATTTTGGTGGTCCCACTTGGCTCAATAGCCCAATACCACTGCCGGCACCGCCCAACGGTGATGTCTTTGTGTGTGTGTTCGGTTATCCTGAAGGGTACAACAGTGTTAGTTTATATGAACGTATCTGTCAGACCACACAAACAGTCGATGTCACTGGTGTCAACACCATAACTTATTACGTCAACAAAGGAACCGATACCACCTGGGGCGAAGAGCCCACCGGCAATGAAAGCCTGCAGTTACAATACAGTTTGTACATGGGCGGCCGAGACGCCAACTGGGTCACGCTGGATACTGTGAGACCCACGGATGTGGCCAATGGTGTCTGGGTACTGAGAACCATCACTTTGCCGGGTGCAATAACAAGCAATCCCACTCATGTAAAGTTTCGTTGGTATCAGACCGGCGGTCACTCTGCTTCCGGTGGTGATACCAGAAGATGTGCCGATACCTGGGCCTTTACTGGGCTGAGGTCAGATGGCCCCTTGGCCACACCAACATTTGAGACCAATCGTTTGGTTGTGGCCGGCGCCACTGGCGGAAACCGCAGCGCCATAGCTTACCTATCAAACTTCTGGATCATCAAACTCATAGACACCTCGGGCGGTGGTGGTGGTGCTGGTAGTCAGTATGTACAAACAACACCACCCGGAAGCCCCGGCATCGCCGATCTTTGGTATGACTCGGGCACCACGGGACGATTGTATGTCTGGACTGGCCTACAATGGGTCGATGCCAGCCCCGGCGTTGAAGCGCCGGCAGGGCCGGCAGGACCGGCAGGGCCGGCAGGACCGGCAGGAGCAACTGGACCGGCAGGACCGGCAGGACCGGCAGGACCACAAGGACCACAAGGACCCGGCGGTGGAGCGCCAGGGCCGGCAGGGCCGGCAGGACCGGCAGGACCACAAGGACCGGCAGGAGCAACTGGACCTACAGGAGCTACAGGGCCGGCAGGACCACAAGGACCACAAGGACCAGGTGGATCCTATGTTTTGCCCACAGCATCGACTTCGACCTTGGGTGGTGTCAAAGTCGATGGATCGACCATTGTCATCAACGGCACTGGCGTGATCAGTGCGCCGGCAGCCAATTTCAGCAACCAATCTCTCACTCCCGAGGGATATCAAGTGTTCCCGGGGGGATTAATTTGGCAGTGGGGTAGCTATCGAACCACCACAGTCGACGGCTCCGTAAATGTGGTGTTTTCCCGACCATTTACAACTCTGCTACACACTTACATCAGCATGGAGTACATTCAAGGCAATGGCGGGCCCGAGACTGTGGCACAGACAAAGGCACCCAACAACACCGGTATGACCTTGAGCTGGGGTCGTGTGGCCGGCAGCAGCGGTGGCGGCGACCCAGCTGACCTAACAATACTACACTGGATGGCCATAGGAAAATAAAACATGCCAATTTCATTCCCCTCTAATCCCACAAACGGACAACAATATACTGCTGCCAACGGAATCACCTACACCTGGGACGGTAACAAATGGGTGGCCAATGGTGGTGGCCTTGGCAGCGTGGTCACCTTGAGCGGCAGCCAAACCATCACCGGTTTAAAAACGTTCACCGGGGGCATCGTCAGCCAGCATTACAATTTCACCCTGACTGGCAACAGTATTTTTTGGACCGGGCCCAGCCTGGGTCCGCAATGGACTGTGAATGATGTGACCATTGCAGTCAACAACAACTTTTCACACCACTTCTTTGAAAAGAGATTTGTTGTTGTAGGCGATGGTACTAAAACTGGTGCTCAACAAGGCAATACCGGTGTTATCGAAGGTGTCGACAGTTCGTTGTCTGGAAGCGCAGGTGTTGTGGGTACGCACACACAGGCTCAGTCCGGCCTAGGCATGGGCTTGCTGGGTTATGCCAGCAATGCGTCGTATACTGGTGCGGTGCTACAAACCAGGGCCGATGCTCCCACCACAGGCAATTACTTGCACATGAGATGCTACAGTGCCGGTGCCACACCAGTATTCACTGTTTCAGCTAATGGTAATGTACGTGCCGATGGAACTTTTGCCAGCCCGGCTGCTGACTATGCTGAATACTTTGAGTGGGCAGATGGCAACCCCAACAAAGAAGACCGTGTGGGTATCACTGTGGCGCTACAAGATGGAAAGATTCGGGCTGCTCAACCCGGCGACACTGTGATTGGTGTTGTCAGTGTTGTGCCCGGTGTTGTAGGCGATGCCGCCGAACTCAATTGGCAGGGCAAGTATGTGACTGATGATTGGGGGCGCCCAATTCTAGATCCCTGCCATCACTGGACTTGGGAGGACAAAGATGGTGTTTGTCACAGTGTTGCCAGCTATGCCACCAGCGATCAAGAGATTCCCAAAAACGCCAAAAAGGTCACTGTAGACGGCGAGGGTCGCCCACTGACCACTCCCAGACTCAATCCCAATTACGACTCAAGCAAGCCCTATGTGCCGCGTAGCCAGCGTCCTGAATGGTCGGCCATTGGCCTAATGGGCAAACTCAAAGTACGTCGAGGACAACCAGTTGATGCTCGTTGGATCAAACTCAAAAATATCACCGATGACATCGAACTTTGGTTGGTGAAATAATCGTTGACATCTTGTGCGTGATCTGCTAATATAAACATCTATAATCGACAACGGAGAGCGACATGGCAAGAATCACCAGTGAAGATGCAGTCAATGCTATTGGTAGTCGTTATGATCTAGTCCTTATCGCCAGTCGGCGAGCACGTGAGCTCAATCGCGGTTGGCAACCTTTGGTATCTGGCGACAACGGCAATATCATCACAGCATTGCGAGAGATCGAAGCCGGTAAGATCGGTCGGGACTATCTTCTCAAACCACAGAATTTGCATCAAAAAGAGCGTCCTCCAGAATACTAAGTAACTGTTGATGCTGTGCAGGGGTAAGCCCCCAGAACCGCTTGTGTCAATGTTCTGGCAAGGCTGTTGCAGTGAAAGACTCAACGTCTAGTCGCAGGACCCACACGCCCTGGCAGTTGCGATACGAAGCTCTACCTTGTAGAGCTTCTTCATTTGAGTCGACAAGTCTAAAAAATAAATATATACTGTAGGTTATCGCTGTATGAAGCCGAGAGAAAAGTGTTCTGGACGCGGGTTCGACTAAGCCTGTTTTACCATGAAACCACCATGTGTCTGATTGCCTCGCAATGACGCATTGGCAAAAGCGTTAGCATTGTATCCGCGATCCATGCACCATTGACGCAATCCTTCTACTCGCTCAACTGTTCCGTCCGGATGTGTAACATCATACACTTTACCACTCCATGTCTTACCCTGTGCCGAACGAATCTTACTGAATTCTTTACGCATTTTGGTTGCTCTTTCTACACCGTGTATTTCTTCCCACTTTTTGCCCTTGCGATTCTTTACCATTGTAGCACGACCTTTGTTGCCACCAGCAAGTATAGATTCTTTAGCGGCATCAAAATTCTCGTTAAGTTTTGCCAATCCCTGCCAAGCAACATAGTCTTGCCAATGCCCATATTGTTCATATAATAAACGATGTGCTTCGGCGTGTCCGCCCGGAGTTAGTTCAATTAGGTTGCTTGGATCGTCTGTCCCGCCCATATGCTTTGGAATGATGTGATGTTTGTGTAGCATACTATTATTTAGTCGAAACCATAGAAAAATGCTTGACATAAATTCGACAATATGCTATAATATGCTACATTATATGAAACTTTAGGAGCCAAATAATGAACGAACAATTTAAAATCCTTGACAGTCATGGTGGTATTACCGTTGGTCAAGAACTAAAAATTGTCAAAAGCGGTAAGAATGTAGGAAGATTTATCAAGATGAACGAACGAATTCAAGAACTTGCTCTACAGGCTGGGATTACGACTAATTTAGATACAGATTATTTTGAAAAAGATATCAATAAATGGATTGACTATTTTTCAAAAAAGTTCGCTGAGTTGATTATCAGGGAATGTGCCGATGTTTGCGAATCAATGCAACTAATTGGTCCTTATAAAGAAGTGCAGGATGCTACCCTTAAAGATGCGTCCGTTCAGATTAAAGAACATTTCGGAGTTGAATAAATAAGAGTTATTGCTGTATGAAGCGAAGTGAAACAGGTCTTGGACGGGGGTTCGATTCCCCCCACCTCCACCAAAAGCATCTCTGTAGTAAGTGTATAAACACTTTAAACAAGATTGTGGACGCACATGATTCGGCTCAGAATGCTTTTGATGGGGGTGCCTGGTTTCGACAGGGCAAAGAGTAACAGAGTGGACAGCGCGGCAAAGCAGAAGCCGTTAGGGTTGGGACTTCCTGGCCGTAGAAGCAAAAAAGTAACTGCAAACGCAGCTAATGATGAGGTATTTG